>Ga0187893_10000730_pt1 | contig 84143 bp, 70 predicted proteins | sample MA1701074metaG_FD_139574 | JGI IMG/M metagenome (GOLD analysis project Ga0187893, IMG submission 139574) | White microbial mat communities from a basaltic lava cave in the Kipuka Kanohina Cave System on the Island of Hawaii, USA - MA170107-4 metaG ... | reverse complement strand
TGCCGAGATACGTCGTTTTTGGTGCAGGCGCCATTGGCAGCATTTTGGGTGCGGCCCTCCATCGTTCCGGGCAAGATGCGGTTCTGGTGGGTCGGGGCCCACATGTGCAGGCCATTCGAAAAGACGGCCTCCGATTGATGTCTGAAGGAGTGCTGAGGCACATCAAGGCTAGAGCGATCGAAAGCCTTGGCGAGATCAAGCCCCGTCAGGATGACGTTCTTCTGTTGACGGTAAAATCTCAAGACACGGAAGCGGCTGCCAGGCAGTTGATCGGTATCTACCCGCCACGAACCTCAATCGTCTCACTCCAGAACGCTGTGCGTAATGAGGAGATCTTGGGGACCCAATTTCAACAAGTCTATGGCGGACTGGTGGAGTTCAGCGGAAACTATCTCAGCCCAGGATTCGTGGAGCACACTCGCAACAATCTGGTAGCCATCGGAAGATACCCGGAAGGTGTCGGCCCAGTATCTGAAAGGATCACCGCAGACCTCACAGTGGCGGGATTTCGAGTGGAATGCCACCCCCAAGTGATGGATCTGAAGTGGTGGAAGCTCCTGCTTAACGTCAATAACGCTTTGTTGGCCTTACTTGGGTGCTGGCTACAGAAGGCTCATAGTGACCCCAGTATCTATTCGTTAATGGCGGATGTGATGGACGAGAGTTTGGGCGTTCTCGAAAACGCCAATATTCATCCGCGGGCGCCTCAGGGTCTTCCCCCCATCGAGACCACCATTGAAAGACTCCGGCGCGGCGGCTTTGTCTGCGATTACGAACTGGCTTCCGAAAGACGCACGTATCCTTCGACTTGGCAGGATCTAAGGTTGCAACGGCCAGCCACTGAAGTCGATTTTTTGAATGGAGAAATTGTCCGCTTGGGCAAGAGCCTCGGAGTTCCAACCCCGCTGAACCTAATTCTGGTCAATCTCATTCACTCCGCGGTGCAACATAAGGACCTGCCAGGAAAATACAGTCCTGAAGAGATTCGTGCACGGTTTCAGACAAGAAGGACAGGTTGAGCTTCGGCAAAGAGACGATGGCGGGTGACCGGGAAGTCGAATTCAGTTAGAACTTCTTGTGAAGGGAGTGGATGAGCAGCGAACGAGAGGTTCATCTGACTAAAAAGGCGTGGATTGCTCCACGCCTTTCATTGCGCCTGAATTTGACGACTTGGAAACTACTCGACGAACTTCCGGACAACATCCGTAATGAGGGCCTTGATCTCTTCAGGTTTGAGCTGCTTTTCGAACGCTGGCATCGGAGCCTTGCCTTTGGTGGTGGTTTCGATCAGCTGTTCATCGGTGCGACTGGCCTGCCATTCTTTGCTCGTGAAATCAGGGGTCTTCATGGCAGCATAGCCTTTGCCATCAGCCTTGTGGCACATGGCGCACTTCTTTTTGAAAATGCCCTGAATGTCGGTGTCTTCCGCCATCAAGCTCACAGCATTCGAAAGACTGAACCCCATCACCATTGCAAGCATCATACCGCGCTGTTTCATACGTTGTTACCTCAATCGATTCGGATTTGAAAGCTCCCGCAATAACTGATTCAGATGCATATTTCCTGCAATACGTTGCGGCCAAAAACGGGAGAAAGTATAGCGCAAACTACCTGAGCTGTAACGCCAATTTAGCGGGTCAGGCAATCTGAGCGTGGGTGCAACCGAAGGCGAGAGCAGCCTGAATGGCACCCCATTCAATCTCTATAAGCAGTGGCTAAAACACGATTTTAGCGCTGTACTGCAGCTGCCTGGGATCGAATGCTCCCACGGGACGTCCAGCCTGCGTAAAGGAATTGTCGGCCTCTCGGATATTGACGCGATTGAATAGGTTGAACACATCGAGACTCAGTTCGATCCGGCGTTTCTCCCTCAGAAGTATCCGGCGCGTGAGACGAAAATCGACCGAAGAGAAATTGCTTGTCCGGTAAACGTTTCGACCCAGATTGCCAACCGATCCCAGAGGTGGCTGTATCAGCCCAACTTTACTGTCTGGAGAGGCAAACGAACCTGCTGTCCCGACCGGAACAACGCTGGGCCGTGCCGTTGAACCACTGTTGATCAGCGTGCTGTCGTTCAGTGTCAGCAGGTTGTAAGGGCGTCCAGAAGAAGCCTCAATAGTTGGAGAGAATGTCCAGTCTTTAAGCACAGCGCTGGATTTCCAGGGACTATCGAAAACGCCGCTGACAACGAGCCGGTGCCGCTGGTCAAAGTTGGAATTGCTGCGATCCAGTCGCGGGTTCTTGTTGTCCTGCGGCTCTTGCAGCGTCTGCAGATCTGTTGAGTCGTCGATCGAATGCGACCACGTCCAGGACGCCAGTAGTTGGTAGTTCCGGCTCAAACGCTTGCGCAATGTCAGGGTCATCGCGTGGTAGACCGAAGAGCCGGAAGACTCATATTGCTTGACGCTGAAGAAGGGGATAACCGCATTGTCGGGAGCGCTAGGGAGATTGAACGCTCGCACCAAGCCGTCCATGACTGGCTTGGAGAGAGCGCCTCTCGACACAGTGTTCGCCCAGGTGTAGTTCGGGCCGGTGGCGCGAAACTGATTGAATAACAGCTGTCCAAGAGGGGCCAGGGAAGTAGCGGAGATGCCTCCGAGAGAGTCCCAAAGCCCTGCCAGATTTCCCCCGGCGCCTCCATATGCTGGATTGGCACAGCCATTGGTCGCGACGCCCGGCAGGTTTGGACAGACAGCGGTTGCGCGGGCGTAGGCGACGATGCGGTCAAAATCCCCCTGATTGATGTTTCGTGGCCGCAACAAGTGCGAGCCGTGTATGTACGTGTAGTCAGCTCCGACGGATACGCTCGTTCCGAGTTGGCGTTCGATTCCAAAGGTCCCTTGCTGCGTGTAGTCATACTCGAGGTTCGCGGCTACAGGTAACGTTTGACTGAGAATCGGACTTAAGGCGAGGGCTGTATTCTGGTTCTGGAATGCGGGCGCCAGGACGTCGTAGCGCTGCTGACTGCCAATGTAACCGATGGCCGGATTCGCTACCGCGCCACCCAGCGGAGTAAATGCGCGTCCGTGAAATAGGTCGTCGGCCCCGACGCCTCCGGGTGCAACGAGGTAAGGGGACTGCGTTCCATCGACAACATCCGATAGGAAAATGATCCCTGTCAGCGGATGGCCGTAAAAAAGTCCATAGGAGCCCCTCACCACGGTGCGACCACTCTTGAAAGGATCCCAAGCAAAACCCAAGCGCGGAGCCCAATTGTTGGTGTCGCGCGGGATGCCTTGAACCACGTTCAGCAACTTCTCTCCAGCATCCGACAGCGCAGAGCTGGCTGGCACCAGCGGGGTAAATTCCGTGTCGTAACGCACACCGTAGTTCAGCGTAATATTCTGCGCCAGCTTCCAGGAATCCTGCACAAACCAGCCCAAGGTTGTGTTGTCGTAACGACTGGTGGTCCGTTCAAGTCCTCCAAACTGTTGTACAAAAGACTCAGGAAAGCCGAAGCCATAAGCCTGAGCGGAATTGAATGGCGGAGCTCCACTCGATCGCCATGCAGCCGCGACGGCTGGCGTGACAGCGGCCACAATCAAGGGATTGTCGACAGCCAACGCCGCCGGGAAGTAATAGACTGCTCCCTGATTCAACGGAAACGAAGCCTCCACTGGAAGATGGTTGAAATCAACGCCCATCTTGTAAGTGTGAGCGCCTCGAATGTGGGTCACGTTCTCTGTGAACTGCCATCGCTTTTCGGAGCGGTAGACTGGAGCAAACGGCTCCAGGCCGATCGAAGCAATTCCCGGAATCTCAACTGCTGCGCGGCTTGAGTTCGTCGTGAGGCCCACGCCGCGGCGTGCAAACTGAAATCGGAATTCACTCAACAGGCTTGGGCCCAGGTTGCTCGCCAACTGACTGACGATGGCGATGTCCCGTGTCGAATTGTTGGTCGTGCGCGAGAACCCATTAAGCGCTGTCAACTGATTCTGACCGTTGCTGGGCAACCCCGTAACATCCATTGGTGTGGCACTGAATCGAACGAAGGCGTTATGCTTCTGCGAAATCTGGTGATCAAATCGAACGGAATAGAAATAAGTCTCTTCGGTAGTCTTGTAGTTTCCAGCCTCCGCACTGAGTCCTGAGAACGAGGCCGGCAGAGGATTGGGAATCAGCCCGAAGGCCGTTGGCCCACCGGGGGTGTTTCCAAAGATCGCAACCTGAGCCGCCCGGTTTGCGATGGTGGCATAAGGTGCGGACAAGGAGGCTGGCGCACTGCGCACATACGCTTCCTGTTGTGGCGTGAGCAAGAGAGTTCCTGCGCCAAATGGATTGGCAACACTTCTGAACCCATAGTTGTTCCGCCCAATCTGGGAGAAGTAGATCGAGTTTCTTAGATTTGTTTCAAAGGAAAGAAAGACAAACGTCTTGTCCTTTCGGATGGGACCACCCAGGGTGAATCCGGCCTGCGTGCGAGTGTCGCCAGGATTGGGTTCTCCTGCAAAGGCGTTCGTGGCTGATCCATGGCGGCTCCGCAGATACCCAAACAGGTTGCCCTTCCATTGGTTGGTCCCCTGCTTGGACACAATGTTGATCGTGGCTGCCGAAGCCCTCCCATACTCCGGCGCGTAGCCGCTCTTGATGATCTGGAACTCCTGAACGGCTTCTTGTGAGAGCGTTGCGCGAACGCCGTTGATGGTGTTGTCAATAGCGTCTGCACCATCGATGCTCACCATGTTGGCGCGGGCGCGTTGGCCGCCAATGTTGAGTCCGCTGGTGGGGGCAGGCCCAAGAACGGGTTGGTTGTCTCGAGTCGTGGCAGAGTCAAGCAAAGTAAAATTGATGTAGCTGCGGCCGTTGGTCGCCAGGTTTTCGATGGCGCGCTGGTCCACCGTGGTTGCCACCGAAGTCCGGGTGGTTTCCACCACCGACGCATCTGCTGAGATCACCAGCGCTTCGACCACTGTGCTTATTTCGAGTTTGAACGAGAGTTGCGCCTGCAGTCCAATTGTCAGGACGACATCCTCAACGACTGCCGAACGAAAACCAGCGGCATCAACGCTCACCTTGTAATGACCAGGCGGCAGCGCCAGAAACAGATAGTCGCCGTTCTCTCGAGTCTTGGTTTCCCGGGCCAGTCCGGTCTCTCGATTCTCCACGCGTACGGTGGCAGCGCCAACGCTGGCGTTTGCGGGGTCGGTGATGACTCCTTGGAGATCTGCTGTGTTGATCTGAGACAACGCCATCGCTGGCAGCAGACATAGGATAAGGCCGCACGGCAGTAGCGTCTGAAGCGCACACCGACATGGCAGATTCTGCATGCCTGTTCTCCTCTTTTGGGAAGACAACTCTAGGATTTAGAGATTTCAGTCAAGAAGTATGAAGCAGCATCGATAGTATCGGCAGCTGTTCGAAACTCATTAAGAGGATGAATCAGGCGAAGTTGATCTCGGAATGATCTCATCCGGCTATTGCGACAAAACGTCCATCAGACGGGCCGCCGGAACACCGCCTTAAGATTAGGCACCTTTGCCGCTCAAGGAGGAGACCGAGTTGAGACGCCGGTTGGTTAGTCCGCGGTGGACTTCTGTCTGATTTGCTCTCCGGTTGTCCAGAAAAAGCTAATTCTGGTGTGATGGGTTGCCGACATGCAGCTCATCACCTGTCCGTAGGGTTTTTGTTCTGGTTGAAACAACACCACGAGGTGTTTCATGAAACCCGCAGTCTTAATTGTCGACGACGATCCCAGTGTCGTTCGAATGCTAGAAATGGGCTTGACCGATGTGTATGAGATCATACCCGTTTTCGATCCCACCCAGACCATAAATGTCTTCAGCGAGACGGCTGTCGACATTGTCATCAGTGACATCAAGATGCCCGGGCTGTCCGGTTTCGACATTTTACGCTCGGTGAAAGCAGCCAATCCGCTGGTGGAAGTGATCTTGCTTACTGGCGAGCTTCCAGACAAGTCGCGACCTGCAGTGAACGCGCTCCAGGGCGGCGCCCACGACTACCTTCTGAAACCAGTCAGCATGCGAGTGTTGAAGGCAGCCATCCAGCAAGCTCTGGCCAAGCAGCGACAACAGCTGGAGGACAAGCGGAAACTTCAAGAGCTGCTTCGGCGCGCCAACACTGATTTTCTAACCGGACTAAGTAACCGACATCACTTTCAGACGCAGGTCAAGTTGGAGTTTGAACGCAGCGACCGATATGAACGGAGCGTGAGTTGCTTGCTCATCGATATCGACGACTTCAAGAAGATTAATGATGAGTTCGGGCATTGCGCCGGTGACCAAGTCTTGCAGAGACTCGGTCAATTGTTTAGCAAGCACTTGAGGTCGAGTGATCTCAAATGTAGATACGGGGGGGAAGAGTTCGTTGTGGTTCTGCCGGAGGCGGATTCGGAAGTGGTGTCAACCGTTGCCGAAAAGATGCGGCGCCTGATTGCGAAGGAGTCTTTCGATTTTACAGATCCTCCACTACAAATTACCGCCAGTATTGGCATGGCAACCAACCAACGAAGGAATTTTGCATCAGCCGAAGAATTGATTCGAGCCGCAGATCTGGCCATGTTGCGGGCAAAGCGTGAGGGAAGAAACTGCGTGCGCGCCCATTACCCTGGCATTCAAGCCGGTGAGGTCAACGACCCGGCCATGGCGTTACGACGTTGAGTGCTCCGTCCCTGACAGCACAAGCCTGCCAACTCTGACCTTCGCAGGCCGGACGAGCGCTTGGTCGAGAACATACCCTTTGCCCACGACTTCGATCATCTGTTGGTCCTGTTCCAGGTGGGAGACCTCAACCGTTCCAACTGCTTCGGCAATCTCTGGGTCGAATCGCTTGCCCAGGACTTCCAGCTCCGACACGCCCAATTCACCGAGCGTTACCAGGAACTGATTCCTTATCAACTGAACACCCTCCAGCAAGATCTCGAAGGCGGGCTTGCTTTCCCCCGCTGCTAAAGCTCGCTCGAGGTTCTCGAGGACATCAATGAATCTGTTCACTACTTCCGTCCTCGCTTGCGAGAACCGGCGATTGTACTCGTTTTGAATCCGCTCGCGGATACGCTGGGTTTCTGCAGCGGTCTCGGCCTTATGTTCACGATAGGAGACCATGACCTCATCAAGATTCCTCTTCGAATCGGCCAGCTTTTTCTCTAGTTCCTCAACATAGGCCGGCTTGAAAGAATAGCTGTCCTCTACTACCGCCTCGTTTGCCGCACTCTGATCCTGAGCCCAAAACCTCCGGTCGGTCACTCGAATTGGTTCCTCATTTCTAACAACTCTTACGGGAATCGGCGCTCCCCCATCGGATGTCTGGTCTGCCTTTTGTTCGGGTGTTGCATCTGTCATTAAGAAAGTCCTTTCGCAGCCGGGCCACGCGAGCCCACCGCACGCATCAATTGACTGCCTGTTTTGAGCTGACCGCCTTGCCGAACACCAGCTCTCCGCGATCCAAATCGGCATCAGCAATGACATGGTCGCCCGGCAGAATCTCGCCATCCAGCATTTTCAATGCGAGTTTGTCCTGGATTAATTGCTGCATGGCACGCCTCAGCGGTCGGGCGCCATACGCGGGGTCGTAGCCTTCCTTGAATAAGAGTTCGCGTGCCTGAACGGTGAGTTCCAGCGAAACCTTTTTGTCCGCCAACAACTTTTGCAAGCGCATCAGCTGAATATCAACGATGCGACTGATCTCAGCACGACCCAGGGAGTTGAAGACAACAATGTCATCGATCCGATTAAGGAACTCGGGTTTGAAGGTGGCGCGCAGCGCCTCAGCCACCCGATTCTCCATCTCAGACTTATCCTTGGCGCCTAGTTCCTGAATCCAGGAACTACCAACGTTGGAGGTCATGATAACCACCGTGTTCTTGAAATCCACGGTGCGCCCCTTGCCATCGGTCAACCGGCCATCCTCTAGAATTTGCAACAGGACATTAAAGACATCCGAATGTGCTTTCTCAATCTCATCAAACAAAATGACGCAATAGGGTCGCCGCTTGACTGCCTCCGTAAGGTAGCCCCCTTCCTCGTAGCCCACGTAGCCTGGAGGAGCCCCGATGAGCCTGGCAACGGAGTGTTTCTCCATAAATTCTGACATATCGAGCCGCACCATCGCCTTCTCATTATCGAAGAGAAACTCTGCCAGCGCCCTTGCCAACTCGGTCTTGCCAACTCCGGTCGGGCCAAGAAAGATAAACGAGCCCACCGGTCGTTGGTGCTCTTGAAGTCCTGCCCGACTACGGCGAATTGCATTCGCCACGACAGCCAAAGCAGGCTCCTGACCGACCACACGACTGCGTAACCGTTGTTCCATGTGCACCAACTTCCCGATCTCACCTTCCAGCATCTTTGCGGTTGGAATACCGGTCCACTTGGAAACAATCTGAGCGATGTCTTCTTCATCAACTTCTTCCTTCAGCATTCGCGAGGTCTGTTGAAGTTCGGCTAACCGCGTATTCGCAGCATCCATCTGCTTCTGCAACTCGACTCTGGCTCCGTACCGGATCTCGGCCACCTTGCCCAGATTTCCTTCGCGCTCGTATTTCTGTTCCTCCAGCTTGGTTTGTTCAATCTTCTCCTTCAGTTCGCGAATCCGCGCAATGACTTCCTTCTCATTTTGCCAGCGCACTTTCATCTCGCCTGACTTCTCTTTCAAGTTCGCAAGTTCGCGCTCGAGAACGGACAAACGCTCGAGCGAAGCGGCATCATCCTCTTTCTTGAGGGCCTGCCGCTCAATCTCCAACTGTGTGATTCGTCGCTCCACTTCTTCGATTTCCACCGGCAGCGAATCGATCTCCATGCGGAGAGACGCTGCTGCTTCGTCCACGAGATCAATCGCCTTGTCTGGAAGAAAGCGATCCGAAATGTACCGATGCGAAAGTGTGGCAGCAGCCACGATGGCTGAGTCCTTGATCCTGACACCGTGGTGCACCTCGTAGCGTTCCTTGAGGCCACGTAGGATTGCGATCGTATCTTCCACGGTGGGTTCGCCGACGTAAACCTGTTGGAAACGCCGTTCGAGTGCAGCATCCTTCTCAATATGCTTCTTGTACTCGTTGAGAGTTGTCGCTCCAATGCATCGCAACTCGCCGCGTGCCAGCGCCGGCTTCAGCATGTTCGAAGCATCCATCGACCCCTCGGCGGCTCCGGCCCCAACCAGCGTGTGAAGTTCATCAATAAACAACACCACCGATCCCTCGGCTTCTGAGACCTCTCGCAGGAAGGCTTTCAAACGATCTTCGAACTCGCCACGATACTTGGCGCCTGCAACCATGGCGCCAAGATCTAACGCCACCAGCCGCTTTTGCTTCAAGCTCTCTGGGACATCGCCGGCAACAATCCGCTGCGCAAGACCCTCTACAATTGCCGTTTTCCCCACGCCAGGTTCGCCAATCAGTACTGGGTTGTTCTTGGTCCTTCGTGAAAGAACCTGAACCACTCGCCGCACTTCTTCGTCCCGTCCGATGACTGGGTCCAGCTTTCCGCGTCGAGCCAGCTCGGTCAGATCACGGGCGTATCGCTGCAGGGCCTGATACTTGTCTTCCGGATTCTGGCCTGTCACACGCTGATTGCCCCGGATGGAAACCAGCACCTGGAGAATTCTTTCGGGCGTGACTTCCTGTGATGCAAGAATCCGGTGGGCGTCAGTTCCCTTCGTTTCAGCCAACCCGAGGAGCAGGTGCTCGGTACTGACATATTCATCCTTCAGGCGGTCGGCTTCGCGAAAGGACGCTTCGAAGACCCGGTTCAGGTTGGGCGAAATTGGGCGACCGGCCAAGCCCTGAACTTTGGGGAGTTTGGCCAGAGCCTTTTCCACCTCGCCAAAGAGCGTTCCCGATGCCACACCAAGCTTGCTGAGAATCGGCGGAATAATACCCGCTTCCTGGATCAGGAGAATTTTAAGGAGGTGTTCGGGTTCGATCTGCGGATTCGACTGTTCTCCGGAGAGGCGCTCAGCCTCAACCAAAGCTTCTTGTCCCTTAATAGTAAGCTTGTCGTAACGCATAGTGCGTCAAGTTCCTTTTGTCGGCAAGTCTCCGGATGCGGTCGGATGGCAGGACATAAGAACGAGCCAGATGTGAGCTGTGAGGACGCCAGTTCGTCTTCGATCAAGCGGCCTCTTACGTCACCGATACCTTGATCTGTTTGGGCTTGATCTCCTCGCGCTTCGGCATCACAACCTTCAGAATTCCATCCTTGTAGTCAGCCCGGATCCTTTCCTGATCAATCGTGGCGGGCAGCGTGAAAGATCTTGCGAATGCACCATAGGCTCTCTCGATGCGATGGAAATTCTCTCGCTTGGCTTCTTTTTCAAATTTCCTCTCCCCGCGCAATATCAAAGTGTTGTTTTCCACTTGGATATCGATATCCTTCTGGTTAATCTCGGGAAGCTCCGCTTTTAGAATGACTTCATTGTCGGTCTCATAGATGTCCACGGCCGGGCTCCAAAGCGCTGAATTCAGCGCCTCTTCGCCTGGTCGAATCCCGCGCATCGAGTCGTCAAAAAGGCGATTCATACGATCCTGTAATGTGAGCAAATCCTTGAGGGGTTCCCATTTCGCGACAGTCATGAGTCTGTGTCCTCCGCAAGAAGATTTAGCACAGCGATAGCATAAAATCTGCGTGCATCACTGTCAAAGGGCTTCCTGGTCAAATTAATCCAGCACCCTAAGAAACAAACATTTCAGGTAAAAGGTCTCCGGCATCGAGAGCAGAAAGGGGTGGTCTTGTCCTTGGGTCCGTTTCTGGAGCACCTGGACTTTCTTCCGGGCATCGGCGGCCGCTTGGGTTAGAAGATTCAAGAACACGGTTTCATCAATCAATTGCGAGCAACTAGCCGTCACTAACAGCCCGCCGGGTCGGAGCAGCCGCAAGGCACGCAGATTGATTTCGCGGTAGCCACGCAAAGCCGCCTCCACGTGCGAGCGGTTCTTTGCAAAAGCCGGAGGGTCCAGAACAATCGTGTCAAAGCGTTTCTTCAAATGGTCATACAGTTTCAACCGGTCGAAAACATTTTCGGTTTCGAACCGCACATTGCCCAATCTGTTCAAATCGGCATTGCGCCGGCCCAGAACCACTGCAGGTTCGGACATGTCGATGGCTTCCACCTCATCACAGACGGACGCCAAGTGCGCTGCAAACGATCCCGAATAGCAGAAGCAATCCAATGCCGAGCCATGCGCGAAAGCTGCCGCCCAGACCCGGTTCTCTCGCTGATCGAGAAATGCGCCGGTTTTCTGACCACTCAACAACTGATAGTAGAATGACAGTCCATTCTCGCGGCAGACTATCTCCCCGGGATCTGAGCCGTGCAGGAACGAGATGGTTTGAGGCAATCCCTCAAGCGTCCGCACCTTGCTGTCGTTTCGCTCGATAATCGCTCTGGGTTGAAACAACTCGAGCAACACATCCGTCAAAACCGGTTTGACTAGCTCGGAACCCTGACTCAAGGTCTGGATCGAGAGCAGGTCTCCGTAGCGGTCAACGATAATGGAAGGCATCCAATCGCCTTCGCCATGAACCAATCGAAACACGTCCGAATTCTGTACGACCACCTGGCGCAACCGGCTGGCCTGCTCGATTCTTTCCCGCCAGAATTTCTTGTCAATGTCCCGGTCTTCTTCGGTGATCAGGCGTAACGTGATCAGCGAGTTGGAGCTGTAGAATGCCCAACCATGGATGCGCCCTTTCTTATCTTTGACGATGACAATGCTGCCCGGGCTTGCTGCACACTCCAGCACATCACTTTTGTAGATCCACAAGTGTCCTGCCTGCAGGCGGTCTACAGCTTTCGGTGAGATCAGGGCGTATTCCGCGCTCATGGCCGCGACTCTAGCACACAAGAGTTGCCCGGGACATGCGGTTGTGGTTTCATCTCTGGATGAATCTCTCAGATTTTGACTACATTCTTCCGAAAGAGCTCATTGCTTCGCATCCGATGCAGCCCCGCGATCAGTCCCGGCTGCTGCTTGTCCGGCGTGCAATCGGTGAGATCTCTCACCACGTTTTTGCAGAGTTGCCATCGCTGCTTCAGCCTACTGACTTGATGGTCTTCAACAATACTAAGGTTTTCCCGGCTCGCCTGCTTGGCCACCGTCGTGGCTTGGCCTCGCAGAGTTATCCGTCCGAGAAGACTCCGAGCGCCACGATTGAAGTTCTCTTACTAAAAGCGCTAGGCGATGATATCTGGGAGGTACTAGTGAAGCCCGGGCGCAAGATGCGTGTTGGCGAGCGTGTGAGATTTGGCAGCCGACTCGAATGCGAGGTTGTGGAGCGAGGCGAGCTTGGATCGCGCCGCGTCAAGTTCTCTTACCAAGGCAACTTTGACGACCTGATCGACACCTTGGGCCACGTCCCCTTGCCACCCTACATCGACCGGCCTGATGAGGCTGAGGACGAATCCCGATATCAAACGATCTTCGCCAGGAAACGGGGTGCTGTCGCGGCTCCTACAGCCGGGTTGCACTTCACCCCGGGGGTTCTCAGAAAACTACGGGACCGCGGCGTAGAGACCTGTGAGATCACTCTACATGTGGGATTGGGAACCTTCCAGCCAGTGCATTCAGATGAGGTCGCCGATCATCAGATGGAGGCTGAGCGCTTTGAGATCGCTGCCGACGTCGCCCAGGTCATCCAAGCCGCAAAAGCGAACAATCGGCGAGTGATCGGCGTGGGTACAACCGCGGCGCGGGCGCTTGAGACCTCAGCGGGTCGTCATGGTGGAACCGTCGAAGCAGAAACGGGCGAGACTCGCTTGTTTATCTATCCTGGATTCAATTTTTCCTGTCTAGATGGCTTGTTGACGAATTTTCACTTACCCCGATCAACACTCCTGATGCTGGTTTGCGCCTTTGCAGGTCGTGAAACCATATTTGCCGCTTACCAACAGGCAATCGATGCGAAGTATCGCTTTTACAGCTATGGTGATTGCATGTTGATCATAGATGTCTAGATGTCGCCCTAAACCTGGAATCTGACAAATGATCCACGGTGTGGCGGAACAGGCCTGCAAGCTTCATTTTTCATGGGTCAGGCCTGAATATTCGGCCGTTTCGGCTTTGGGTTGGCGCTTTTGTACTGGTAACGCAATCTTTCTGGATTAGTAGAAGCATCAGATTTGGCGGAACTTTGGTTCGTACCGGTGCATATACAGATTGCCCGTGGACTTGCAGATCAGTCCCCAGGAGATCCTCCGTCGCATTTGTCGGAGCTTCTCGGGGAACTAACTGATCGCGGTTGGCGGATTTACATCTTCACCTCACTCACCAACCAAGAAACTTTGTCTGTCGAGGCGGCTTGGCATTGTTACTGCAAGATCTACGCGTGTCCACAGCTTCCTTCTAACAGCTTTGCTCGTATGGCTTCACGAGGATTGTGTCTAAAGTTGCCAACGGGTTGAGTCGAGTAACAACTGCGGTGATGATGAGGGGGTTGCCAAGTAATGTCCTATGTTCGATTTAGTTCAACTCAGATGCTCCAGCGTCAACTTAAATATCGGGCTTTTTTGATTCTCTGGGTTGCATTCTCGGTTGTGAGCGTGGCGGAGGCTTGGGCAAAAACGAGTAAGACCTTGCCTCGTTCTGGTAGCGCTGGCACCTTGGCTTCCGTTTCCACTTCTCAGAAGAAGGTACAGAAGAGTTCAGCGAGAAAGAGCAGGCGTCATCGACGTCTGAAAGTCAGTCGTTCGCTCAAGCCAATGCCGGCACTGAGTGAGGCCCCTTTCAGCGCTGATGTGCCCTTGATCAAGCTGATTGAGGACGCCAAGTCGCAACTCGAAAAAGAAACAGTGCGATACATTGCCCTTGGGGGGAAATCCACCGCGCGGCGGGATGTCAAATTCGCGCTTGCTCACTTCAAGACCGGTGAGATTCAGATCGTCTCAGGTGTGGAGCAGAATCGAAAACTCACTTTGAACGACCCGAATGTCCAGTTCGAAGTTGATTGGTGGAACGGCTTCAATTCCTCAATCAACATCACAGACCCGCCCTACACGGGTGTGGTTGCCATGTTGTATGCACTTGAACCTGAGCGGCAAAGGTTTCTCAATCAAGACGCCATTATCTATACTCCCTACTCCAGTGCGTTGCTTCAAACGGAGTTGGTCGAAGCAGGCAGGAACTACCTCATAGCGAAGATCCGTCAGGCGCGGCAGGAACTGGGATACGTTCCATCGCGGGCGTTTCCAAGCATGTCTCTTGCTAACGCTCCGGGCTTTAGTGATGAAGATTATTTCAACTTGATTCTGACGGAACAAATGGACCCCGGTCGGTTTCGATCGATAGCGGCAGGCACTTGGGAGTTCAACGAACAGCAGGAGTCGGAACTCAAACGTCTTGCGGAGCGGATCTTGGTAATTATCGGCGCAAATCAGGAAGACGCGTACAGCTTTACTGGCAACTACGCCAGCGCCCGCGGCCTGACGCAATTTACACCGATGGGTATGAGCGCAGTCTGGGCCGGGTACCCGCAGGCCGGGATCCCGCGGGATTTCCGAGAGGCTACCAGCAATCATCTAAATGCGATCAAGGCGGAGATATGCCTCTTGGACCACGATCTGGCTGGGCTGGCAACGAGCCATTCGGCTCTGATCGGCTCGGGCATGGAAATGTTTGCGGCTGGGGCTGCCTATAATGGAGGTCCGAAGCGCGTTCGTGACGGGCTGGAAAACTTCGGCTTGGCTTGGCTTCATCCTGTGTCAAGACTCGCCGAACTTGAGGGCCGCCCGACTCTGAGCACCTTGGAAAGGAAGGAACTGCTCTGGCTCAGGCGCAACCGCCGGCATGAGACATTTGTCTACCTCAATAAGATCCATGCCATCCAGCGCTCCCAAGAGAAGTTGTCGGCAACCCGCGGTACTGGGGCGCCGCGAAAAGACTCACTGGTTGAGGCTCCAGCAGACGTTCCCGCCTCAGCCAGCCCCATACCTCTGAATCCTTAGGGGAAGATAGGCTTTCGTTTCCGCGCGATCACTTTCCAACTTTTCAGTGGATTCGGCCAATTCAAATTAGGTAGCATCTTGCGTTTCATTCTTGCAGCTCATGCCGATTCTGAGGTCGCTTTGCACCAAGAGGCTTGCGCGGACTCGCGATGAATATCGATTTTGCTACCTTTTACCTGATTTCGGTGCCTGGATTCCTGATTGGATTGACCTGCGGAAGATTCCTAGCAAGCCGCCGCTGGCATACCATCAAGAACTCGTTGGGAGTAGTCGGCAGGTTTTTGAATGCGGTCGGAATGTTGGCATTTGTCGTAGTGTCATTGGTCGTCTTAGGGATCATGGTAATTTATCTTCGCAACCTGCCAGAGACAGCGAGCCGCACAAACTACTGGGTTACCGTCGCTGTTGGCTTTTGGATCATGATCAGCCTCTTTTTCGAGATTCGTGGCCTCGGCAAGCGTCGAGACTTCGAAGGGTGAGTTACCCGGCTTCAGTTTTCCCTCTGGCTCCTTTCCTCAAATCAACCCGCTTCAAACCCCCACCGGCGTCGCATTCCCTTCTCCAGCCTCGTGAACACCAAATAGTCGGTGCAAAGGCCGATGATAATGATGATCAACATCACCGCAAGAACCTGGCTCATATCGTTCAACTCCCTCCCCACGGTTAGCAAGTTCCCTAAGCCGACACTGCCGTAGAGTAGCTCGCCTGCCATCAACGATCGCCAGGCGAAGGACCAGCCTTGTTTCATCCCTGTGATGATCGAAGGCAGGGCTGCGGGGATAATGACCTCAAAAAGCAGTCGTGGACCCCTGGCTCCCATGTTCTGTCCAGCCTTGATCAACAGCGGTGGGGCGTTCTTGATCCCACTCTCTGTTGCCGTGGTGATCGACAAGAGTGCGCCCATAACGACGACGAAGATGATTGCCGATTCGTTGAGGCCGAACCAAAGCAGCGCCAGCGGAAGCCAGCAAATACTGGGAAGCGTCTGGAGTCCAAGTATCAAAGAACCGATCGTTTCTGCGATGAACCTGTTGCGACTGATACCCAAGCCGAGGAGCACCCCGGCAACCAGTGAAATGGAGTAGCCGAGCAGGATTCGACGCATGCTTGCGAGAATGCCGAAGAGAAATGTACGGTCCGCGAAGCCTAGCACAAGGGTCTGGAAAACCTCGCTGGGAGCAGGAAACAAGAATCTCGGCCAGAATCCGACCCTAGATGCCACTTCCCAAATCATGATCACCAGAACGTAGAACGAGCTTTTTCTTGCCAGTCCTCCAATCATAATCCAACTCCTCTTGGGCCACCTTTTCCACTTCTACTTTCAGTTCGGCAAGGATGTTCTTGGCGAAAGTGATCAGGTTTGGATCTTCCAGATGGCGGGGTCGCGCATAGTCTATCTTGAACTCTCGCTTGATCCGTCCCGGGTGCGTGGAGAAAACCAGAACGCGGTCGCCAAGGCAGGCGGCCTCACGGACATTGTGTGTGACAAAAATGATCGTCTTGCGAGTTGCGCCCCAAATCTCTTGCAATTCTTCGTGCAGAATGTCGCGTGTTTGGGCATCCAGTGCCGCGAAGGGTTCGTCCATCAAGAGGATTTCGGGATCGATCGCCAGTGCGCGCGCCAAGGCCACGCGTTGCTTCATTCCTCCCGAGAGTTCATGGACATAGGAATGTGAAAAGCGAGTGAGGTGCACCATTTTTAGAAAATGGAGCGCACGCTCTTCGCGTTCTTTCCGGCTGACACCGGCCATCCTCAGCCCAAACTCAACATTCTTGAGAACAGTCAGCCAGGGAAAAAGCGCCAGCTCTTGGAAAATGACAACCCGGTCGGTCCCGGGACCCTGGATGGGCTTGCCATTCACGAATGCTTGACCTCCATCAGGTTTTTCTAAACCGGCAATAATGTTTAGGACTGTACTCTTGCCGCATCCTGAAGGACCGACGATGCAAAGAAACTCTCCTTCGTTCACTTCAAGACTGATGTCCTGAACCGCGTTGAACTTTCCCGTCTTGGTGTGAAAGTTCTTGGAGACCTTCCGTAGAGACAGTTTTGGGATGGGCGCTGGGGCGCGAATTGGCAGGTCAATCATGAAGGTAGAGTCGCGGGCAACCTCCCAGTCATTGAGGGCTCCACGGCCCCGCGCGCAACAAGTTGCCGGCGAGCAGGGAGCCTACCTTCGAGATGTTCACATCGGCCAAGGTCCTGCAGGGTTCCACGGTTCACAATGCCAGACCTTGGGGCGAGTTCAAGTCCGCAAAGAGCGCAGTACTCAGGTATCGCTCGCCCGTGCTCGGTAACACTGTCACGATGAGCTTACCTTTGTTTTCAGGGCGGTTAGCAACCTGCAGAGATGCCCAGACAGCGGCTCCGGAAGAGATTCCGACCAGCAATCCTTCTTCACGAATCAACCGGCGCGCTGTATGGATGGCTTGCTCGTTCGTCACCTGAATGATTTCATCGATGACTGTGGCGTTGAGAATGTCGGGTATGAAGCCTGCGCCTATACCCTGAATCTTGTGCGGGCCAGGCGCACCACCTGAAAGCACTGGAGAATCGACGGGCTCCACGGCCACGATCTTGAAACCTGGCTTTCGCGCCCTAATCACTTCGCCAACGCCGGTAATCGTGCCTCCAGTACCGACACCGCTCACGAATACATCGACTTCCCCATCAGTGTCATTCCAGATTTCTTCGGCCGTCGTTGCTCGGTGGATCTTTGGGTTTGCGGGATTCTTGAACTGTTGCGGGATCCAAGAGTTTGGTGTTTTAGCAGCCAGTTCTTCCGCTGCCGTAATGGCGCCTCGCATTCCCTCGGCACCTGGTGTCAGGACGAGTTCCGCACCAAAGGCTCTTAGCAGTGTTCGTCTCTCCAAGCTCATGGTATCAGGCATAGTCAGGATCAGGCGATATCCCTTCACCGCGCACACAAACGCCAAGGCAATGCCGGTGTTCCCACTGGTTGGCTCGATGACTACGGTTCCTTGATTGATGACGCCAGATTTTTCGGCTTCGTTGATCATGCTGATGCCGATTCGGTCTTTTACGCTTCCGGCAGGATTGTGCGACTCGAGCTTTGCAACCACTGTCGCGACTGCTCCCTGCGTCACTCTGTTCAGACGAACCATGGGCGTCTGACCCATGAGTTCCAAAACGTTGTTCGCGATGTGGGCCATTCGCAAGCTCCTAAATGTAGTACATGAACTGCTCCTGAATTTTTCTGTGTCTATCGCAGAATTCTTCCAGGGTCTTTTGCTTGAGAGTTTCAACAGTGTGGGAAAAAAGATTGGTCCAGATGTCTTTCAGAATTCTCTCGGATGGGTTCTGTCCGCGTTTCGACTTTCCGACGAAGTTCACGTTCTCAATCGGCCCTTCAAGAGCTGTGACAACATCGAACAAGGTGATTTCCGGTGCAGGTCGCGCCAACTGGTAACCGCCCTGACGTCCTCTCGAGCTCTCAATGAGGCCGGCCTTCTTGAGCATGAGGAGCAGTTGATCCAGATATTGCTTAGGGATATCCTGCCTCTCAGCAATCTGCACGCTCTGAATTGGGCCACGACCTGAGTACAACGCCAGGTCGATGGCAGCCAGCAATCCGTATTCGCCTTTGGTTGAGAGCTTCATCCCGAATTCATTAACATGATTAATAAAATCAAGATACTCAATATACTATTAGGTCTGCATCCAGTCAACAGGAAACTCTGCTGGAGAAACAAGATACATCGACTTCGAGCTTGACTCTGACTCCTGAAGTCAATATATTGATTAAGCCTATTTGTTTAGTCAAGTTTAGCTTGACAAGAAATTTCCTGCTCTAATGAATTCATCGGAATCGTCTAACAACAACCCGAATAACAACCGGGAAGCCGTAGCAGCTTGGCAAGGGTTGGCTGCAACAATGGGCGCGCTGGAAGTGATCCGCTGGGCCTCAAGAGTCTTCAGAAACCGGATTTGTTTTGCGACCTCGCTCGGTGCTGAGGACCAAGTGATTACGCATCTCCTATCCGAAGTAGCTCCCGACATCCGAGTGTTTACTCTAGACACAGGAAGGTTGTTTCCTGAGTCATACGAACTGGTCGATAGAACAGAGGCGAGATACGCACGCAGAGTTGAGGTGTTTGCGCCGCAAGCCGAAGAAGTGGAGTCGATGGTAGCCCAACACGGCATTAACTTGTTCTACAAGAGTGTAGAGAATCGCAAGCTCTGTTGCTCGATACGAAAGATTCACCCCTTGATGAGAGCACTGAGTGGAGTCGACGCTTGGATTTGTGGCCTTAGGCGGGATCAGGCGCTGACTCGCCAAAGCGTTCATGTTGTCGAATGGGACGAACAGTTCGGAATCGTTAAGATCAATCCGCTTTGGAATTGGTCGGAACCACAGGTCTGGGACTTCATCAGGAAGAACGAAATTCCTTACAATCCACTCCACAACAAAGGGTTCCTCAGCATCGGGTGCTCGTGCTGCACGCGTGCCGTGGCCGCGGGAGAGGATGTTCGCGCCGGTCGTTGGTGGTGGGAACAGCCAGAACACAAGGAATGCGGATTGCACCGTAAGGTGGTCTCAGAATGAACATTTCGCTAGGCCCTCCGGATCTGGCTATTGAGGATCCAAGGGTGGGCTCAGTAGGGTTTGGGGCGGGAATGGAACATTACTTTTTGTCGCATCTTGATGTGCTGGAGTCTGAAGCAATTCACATCATGCGGGAAGTGGCAGCTGAGTTTCGTCGACCGGTGATGATGTTCTCGGGTGGCAAAGACTCGATCTGTATGCTGCGCCTTGCTGAGAAGGCCTTTCGCCCCGCGCGCTTTCCGTTCCCTTTGCTTCACATAGACACAGGGCACAATTTCCCCGAGGTGATTGAGTTTCGTGATCGCCGTGAGGCACAGCTTGGTGAAAGACTTATCGTCCGAACTGTGCAGGATGCGATTGAAGCAGGCATTGCGACAGAGCCGCGCGGCGCCGATCGAAGCCGCAACTGGCTGCAGATTCCAACTCTGCTCAGCGCAATCGAAGAGTTCAAATTCGACGCCGCTTTTGGTGGGGCACGGCGCGACGAGGAAAAGGCACGCGCTAAGGAGAGAGTCTTCTCCTTTCGTGATGAGTTCGGTCAGTGGGACCCACGGAATCAACGCCCGGAGTTGTGGAATCTCTACAACACAAGGATTTCTCCGGGCCAGCATATCCGCGTCTTTCCGCTGTCGAACTGGACTGAGCTTGATATCTGGCAGTACATCGAGCGAGAAGGCTTGGAAATCCCAAGTATCTATTTTGCCCATGAAAGAGAAATGTTCCAGCGTGAAGGCCTCTGGATGAGTCGCTCCGAACTACTTCCCCTGCGCCGGGGTGAGTCCGTCGCCTGGAAAACGGTGCGCTTTCGAACCGTAGGCGACATCATTTCGACGGCTGCAATTGAATCTTCCGCCTCAACGGTGGGTGAAATAATTGAGGAAATTGCTGCCACGCGCATCACGGAACGTGGTGCGCGAGCCGATGACCGGCGATCTGAAACGGCAATGGAAGATCGCAAGCGAGAGGGGTACTTCTGATGTCGGCAATGGCGAACGTGAGCAAATCGGTCGAGCTGCTTCGATTTTCAACCTGTGGCAGCGTCGACGACGGAAAGAGCACTCTGATTGGACGTTTGCTGCACGACTCGAAGTCAGTTTTTGAAGATCAACTACAGGCCCTGGAACGGGTGCGCGAACAGCGAGGCGAAGCCTCCGTCAATCTAGCCAACCTTACGGATGGCCTCCGAGCCGAACGGGAGCAGGGCATCACGATTGACGTTGCTTATCGCTATTTTGCGACGCCGAAACGACGCTTCATCGTTGCCGACACGCCGGGACACATCCAGTACACGCGAAACATGGTGACGGGAGCTTCAACGGCGAGCTTGGCTCTGGTTCTTGTCGATGCGCGCAAAGGCGTCATTGAACAGACTCGACGACATAGCTACATCGCATCTCTGTTGGGAATCCCTCATCTTGTGCTCTGCGTCAACAAGATGGACTTGGTCGATTTTTCTGAGGAGGTCTACGAGAAGATTCGCCAGGAGTTTACAATCTTTTCAACCCGGCTTCGAATCAAGCACATTAGTTTCATTCCGATGAGCGGTCTTCTTGGAGACAATGTAGTTGAGAGGTCCATTCGGATGCCATGGTACCAAGGTGAGCCGCTGCTTTCGTTTCTCGAGGATGTCCACATCGCAAGCGACTGGAACCTGCAAGACTCAAGATTCCCAGTCCAGTGGGTAGTCCGCCCGCAGGACGGCGCATATCGAGATTTTCGGGCCTATGCAGGACAGATTGCGAGTGGCGTCTTTCGAGTTGGAGATCGGGTGTTGGTATTGCCTTCAGGTAGATCATCGAAGATCAAGGACATTGTGCTAATGGGCCAGTCGATGAAGCTTGCCCACGCTCCCATGTCGATCACTTTGCTTCTTGAAGACGAGATCGACGTGAGCCGTGGCGACCTGATCGTTCCGGTAGAGAATCTTCCTTACATTGGGAAAGAAGCCGAGGCAATGCTCTGTTGGATGCACGAAACACCCCTGCAGCCTGGAAGAAAATATCTTATCAAACACACTACAAACTTGACCAAAGGAGTGATCTCGTCCATTCACTGCCGCGTGAATGTTGAGACCTTGGAAGAGGAGGAAGCGTCAGGCTTGGGGTTGAATGAAATTGGAAGGGTTTCCATTCGATCGGCGACACTCCTAGTGTATGATGAATATTACCGCAACAGGCGCCTCGGTGGTTTCATAGTTGTCGATGAGGCCACTAGTGCTACGGTCGGCGCTGGAATGCTGGTCGAACCTACCAAAGTCCCACCCCTTCCGGAATACACGGATTACGCTATCTAGGTTGCTATTGCTTTTTCTCTTCCGTCCAGGCAGACGCCGCGATTTGCCATTGCTCCCCCTCCTTCGACAACAGCCACAACACCTGCCCAGTGAGTCCGGAGAATCCTTGTTGTTCATATTGGTCTGAAGTTTTCGAGTAAGTTGCGCGAACGAGAGCTGAGCTCTGCATCACGTTGACATCAAGATTCCCAAACAAGACGCTCACAGTCTTACCGGGCCGAAAGAGTTCATGGTGACGGATGATCGCAGTTTGCAGGCTGTACGTCTCTCCGGTCGTTGCGTTGACCTCCACATAGCTAGCAAGGCAATCTCGAAACAACAAGAGTTCATCGTGAGCCGCATACGCTTCCTTTTGGCGGTTCAACAAGGTCTCGATTGTCGAGCGGTCATTTGATGGAAGTCTAGCCGACTGGTTAAGAATCGTGTGTGGGTCAAGTGTTCGCTGCCCAATGAAATAGCCAATGCTCCCGCCTACCAATAGGACAGCAACAATATATAAATAAGGCTTCATCGCAGGCTTCTCTCCTTACTTTCGTATCGCCATCACGCTCATCGGAAAGACGATATTACTGACCGAGGCTAGGTTCAACTCAATTCCCCGAAGCTGAGTCCCAAGAGTCGATGCTCAATTGGTAGTTGTGTTCCATTTCACGACCATCATTGGGAAAAAAATGACTCTTTTCGAGATTCTGTTCGGTAGTTCGATCTTTTAGGGCCGTCGAACCGCTTTCTAAGCAATTGAAAATATTAGCATAACTAGAAACACTCTGGAGTCCTCAGCCGACTCTGGGTGGAATGGAAACTGCATCATCTATCAGCCAAGCCGCTTGCCTGGAGTGGTTTCTCCCTTCCACAGGTCGCTGCGGGCCTTACAGATGCCTAACCCAGATCGACGAGAGTACTACAGGCTTCCAATTCGAGTTCCAATCTTTATCAAAGGGCTTGATAAGAATGGCGATGAATTCTTCGAGCTCACTCATACCGTCAACGTAAGTGCGAGTGGCGCTTGCCTCATAACCAGACGAGATCTGGCTTATTTGGCGGATCTTTTGGTATCTATCCCAGCGCCGGTAGGTTCGGATGTCAGTTCATCAGAGGATCACGATTTCAGATTTCCCGCCAAGGTAGTTCGCCTAGAAAACGTTGTTGCCAATCCGAATCGGAGGATCTCGGTTCGTTTCACGAAACTGCTATACGAAAGGCCCTAGGTCAATCTCCGCCAAGCCAACCCCCAAGCCTCTCAGCTGGTCCGTTGCCCAGATACTTGAGAATAGTGGTAGAGTTGTGCCGTCCAATGACGATTGTCTTCCACATTTTGGTTGACGGAAAAATGTTTCCTCTTTGTTGGATTCTTTCATTTGGAGGTCATGATCTAATAGGGTTCATATTTTCAATGGTTTGAGCTGTTTCCAAGGCGCTGGACAGCGTATGGAGACTTTTTTGCTTAGTTGTCTGGGTGTGGGCAAGGAAAGTTAGAAACTTGTTCTCACAAAAATCCGATTGACTCAGTGAGACGTCATGGAAACAACAATTGCCTTACCTGGACTTGGTCACTCAAACTCTGATCCTGCTTCGGCTGAAGAGCGGTCTCCAATCATCCTGGGTCGTAGCGACAAGATGCGAGAGGTTCAAAGGATAATGGATCAAGTGGCGGCAACAGACATTACCGTCTTGATCCGAGGTGAAAGTGGCACCGGAAAAGAGCTCGTGGCGCGTGAGATCTGTGCCCGCTCGAAGCGGCATGATAGGCCGTTTGTGAAAGTCAACTGCGCAGCCATTCCCTCTGGTCTATTGGAAAGTGAGCTCTTTGGATACGAGAAGGGATCGTTCACCGGCGCTGTGACCCGAAAGCCTGGGAAGTTTGAGTTTGCCAATCACGGGACGATTTTTCTTGACGAGATTAGCGAAATGCATCCGTCGCTTCAGGCCAAACTGCTCCATGTGCTCCAGGACAGCGAGTTCAGCAGGCTCGGCGGTGATGAGGACGTATCGGTAGACGTTCGCGTGATCACAGCAACCAATCGACAGATTGAGAAGGAGTTGCAGAACGGAAACTTTCGTGAGGATCTCTATTATCGAATCAACGTCGTAAGTATTCATCTGCCCCCCTTACGCGAGCGAATGGAGGATCTCTTCGAACTAGCGGACTTCTTCTTGCGCAAATACGCAGATATTTTTGACAAGAAGTATGTGCCTCTGACCAAGAGTACGCTTAGCGTGTTTCATTCTTACCATTGGCCAGGGAACGTTCGGGAACTTGAGAATATCATTAAGAAAATCGTCGTTCTCGAAAATCAGGAATCCGCACTTCGTGATATTGGGATGGTGTCCCCTTCGAGTGCCATAGACGATGGCAGCACAACTGGCCAGCCCCAGAGATTCTCGCTTAAGAAGGTCGGTAAGCTGGCTGCACAGGAAGCAGAGAAACAGTTGATTCTAGACACGTTGCTGCAAACGCGATGGAACCGGAAAAAGGCAGCCGACCTGTTGGATATCAGCTACAAGGCACTCCTCTACAAGATCAAGCAAAGTGGGATTAGCAAGAGGCGGATTTCTGCGTGAGGTGTAGTGGCAACTGAGAGCTTGCGGGACTGATGATGCTAAACCACAACTTCTTTCAAGATCGACAGTTTTTCCTGCATTTGCTCGAATTGGAGCTAAAGCGAAGCTTACGATACCAGAGCTTCACGTCTGTGCTTCTAATTGAGCTCCCGTCAAGCAGGTTGAGTACGCCTGCAATTCTTGAAAGGGTCGCTAATTCTCTTAGCTCACAGATTCGCGTGACCGACGTCATCGGGACCACTAGAGAAAACATGATCACGCTCATTTTGCTCAATTGTGACAACCACAGCAGCAGCGAAGTCGCCAATCGCGTGAGTTCCTGGATCTCGCAGTATTTCGGCTCCGAAAGTGTTGACGGTGTCTCCGGTTCAAGGAGCGGTGTAGGTACCGCTTGCTTTCCAACTCACGCGACTGATTCGGAACATCTGCTGAGCGCAGCATCTGAAATGCTCGAGGCATCTAGGCGACAGCCTGAAATAGAACTCAAAAGCGAGTCTCTTCTTTCATGAGAATTGTAGATCTCAGGTTTTCAACTTATTTTCCGAGGTTGAGGGAGAACGCCAAATTCATCCTGATGGTATCCCTAGCTTCTTGTGCGGCAAGTTTTCTGGTCACGGGCATGTTCATGGACGATTCGTACTGGTCGGAAGCCCAAATCCGAGTTCTTTCCGGAGCCGGTAACCCAACTGAAACCCGACGCCCCGATCGCGCATTGATATTGGTCCGCCAGAGAATGACACAACAGTCTCTGGAAAGAGTCATCGTCGACAATGGCTTGTACGCGCAAGAACGCCGAAACGGGTCGCTGGCAGAAGCTTTGAAAGCGATGGAACGGGATCTTTCCACTTCCGTCGTACGAGAGGATGTGGTTCGCCTGGCTTTTCAGGCTAGGTATCCTGGGTTAGCTCAAAAAGTAACCAGTCAACTGGCGTCTCAGTACGAAGACGGTGCAAGTCAAGCCGCGACGCAAGACGACCGAGTTCTGATCGGTTTGTCCGATGATATCAAGAGGGCAGAGGCTGATCTAGCAAGTCAGGAGGAGAAGGTTAAGGATTTCAACCTCCGCTTTTTAGGGAGCCACCTCGAAAAGCAGACCGCAACCCTAGCTACACTCAATCGGCTTATCCTGCAACTGCAGTCGAACGCGGATTTGCTCAACGCCCTGCAAGAGCAGCGGTCGTCTCAGGAACAGTTCCTCACGCAACCCTCATCGGAGCCGGGAAGTAACCCTCTAGACTCGAAACCCCCAGCGGCCACCCTGCCTGGAGATTCTTTGGCACAATCGAACCCTTCAAATCTCACATTCGCTGAAAGGCAAGTCAAGATCGACCAGTTGAACCAGGAGATTGACCAGCGGAAAAGGGAGCAAGCGGAGATTCGCAAGGAGATGGCAGTCTATCAAGCCAGGATCGATTCTGCGCCCAAGGTCAGATCACTCCAAAGCGGGATAGTTCGAGACTACGAGAACACAAAGTTACGCTACCAAGAGCTGCTTGCCAAGAAGAACAAGGCTGAGATGGCCAAGGCTGCGAAATGGAACTCAGGACCGAATTTCCAGGTTTTGTCACCTGCTTCTTATCCCGACGCACCTTCAAATGGTCTCTATCGATTCATGGTTAAACTCTCTGGCCTGTTGTGGGGGCCATTGCTCGCAATCGGATGGGTTGCTTTGCGGAGCACGGGAGAGGCGCAGAAACTAAGTCTTGAGCAGGTGATTAGGGAGTCTGGGGTACCTGTCCTTGCATTAATCCCTTGGATTCCTGAAGGTAGTGTTCAACCCAACAGTCAAGCTTCAAGTCGAAACTTCCAGCGATCTTCGACCCAAATTACATAAGGCGAGCCCCATTTATGTACGAGCAGTTCTACAATCTCCGAGAAAGACCATTCAATCTGACGCCTGATCCGCGCTTCATCTACTTCACTGAAAAACACTGTGAAGCATTGGCGAACCTCGTCTACGGTATTCGAGAGCGAAAGGGTTTCATCGTATTGTCCGGTGAGGTTGGGACTGGAAAAACGACCCTTATCAGTGCGCTCTTGGACACGCTGGAGCGAACCGGAATCCTTTCGGCTTTCGTTTTCAACCCTGTTCTCTCGACCGCCGAATTCTTCGAATACCTCCTCGCTGATCTCAATTTGAAGTGCGATACCACATCCAAGAGTCAGGTTTTGATCAAGCTGAATTCACTCTTATTGGAAAGATACCGAACTGGGCAGGCCACAGTGCTCATCGTGGATGAGGCACAGAATCTCAGTACCGAGCTTCTTGAGGAAATAAGACTACTCACAAATCTTGAAACCGCGTCCGAAAAACTTCTCCAGATTGTCCTGGTGGGCCAGCCTGAGCTGAGTCTCAAGCTAAACTCTCCCGAGTTAAGACAACTCAAGCAGCGGGTCAGTCTGCGTTGCAACCTGGATCCGTTGACCCTTTTTGAGACGAAGGAATACATCAGGACCCGTCTTGAAATTGCCGGACAACCTAATCAACAGATCTTTCCCGATTCTTCAATCACAGAGATCTATCGCTTTTCTGGCGGCATACCGCGACTGATTAATTCCATCTGCGACAATGCTTTGTTAGCGGGATATGCTTGTGATTCAAAGGTCGTCGATCTCAACATGATCTATGAGGTCGCCGACGATCTGGAGCTGGGAGATGGAAAAAGAATCATCGCTCGCAGGGCACAAGCGCCGTTGGCTGTGAGCACAATATCGGGGAAGGAGAAATCGGAAGGTTCCGAGCCGAGATCAAATGGTCCCGATACGAGGTCACCCAAGAACGAGTCAGAGTCGTTCGATCTATTCGTTCAGTTTGTAGATAAGCTGAAGGATCACAGCCAATAGGTACTTCATGAGGAAGATTCACCAAGCAATGCAGCGGGCCGTACGGGAGAAGCCGGCAACGAATATCGTACCGTCGGGACTCCAGGAAAGTACTGGACGGGCGGTGCCAAGGGAGTCGCCCTTAGGTCCGCCGATTCACGACTTGGCACAACCAAGAAACGAAGACATCTCGAGCTCGGTGAGTGATTTTTCTGCTTCAGCGGAGAGAAAGATAACACCCGACTCACGACTCGTCGCTTTATCAAGCCGAACCTATGACAGCCTGCGCGATAGGCTTCGCCGCACAAAGGCAGATGCTCGGGCCGGTGGTAACGATTTGAAGGCCATCTTGTTGACCAGTGTTGCCGCTGGAGATGGAAAGTCACTAACGACAGCTAACCTGTCGATAAGTATTTCGAAAGAGCAGGGTGAACGAATCTTGCTGGTGGATGCGAACCTCAGAGCGCCATCAATTCATCGTTTGCTGGGGGTTGGTCAAGAGAATGGTCTGTCTGAGGTCTTGCAGGGGACTGTTCGGGCAAGCCAAGCCATTTCCCGGACGGACATCTCCAACTTCTACGTTGTGACTGCGGGAAACAGAGTTGAGAATCCAACTCAGCTTCTCAATACTCGAAAGATGGCTGACTTTCTGGCATTGGCGAAGAAGCACTTCGATTGGGTTTTTCTAGATTCGCCGTCCTTGATGCCTGAACCAGACGCTGACTTGATGTCGTCGATGGTTGATGCAGTCGTGCTCGTAACACGCGTCTCACAGTTGTCTGCCAACCCACTGCGGGATGGGATTCAAATGCTGCAAGGTCGGAATGTCTTGGGAATAGTCTTGAACGAGGCTGGTGCACAGAATGTTTCTCGTAGGTTGCCGGAGCTTCGGCCTAGGGATAGTCGATTTATGGCGCAGGAATTAGACAGCCCCAGAAGGAAATCCGCAACGTAAATGCACATCACAGTCGTCGGTACTGGCTATGTTGGTTTGGTGTCAGGCGCAGGATTTGCCGATTTCGGGCTCAATGTTACATGCGTTGACTGCGACGAGCAAAAGATTCGCCTGCTCAAGGAAGGCATCATTCCGATTTACGAGATCGGACTCGAGGAGATCATTCGACAAAATGTGAAGAATAACCGTCTCAGCTTCTCGACAGATCTGCGGACGGCCGTCGAGCGATCTCTTGTGATTTTTATTGCCGTAGGCACTCCCGAAGGGCCCAACGGTGAGCCAGACATGACCCAGGTGGAGGCAGTTGCTTCTTCTCTGGCTGAGTACATAGATGACTACAAGGTGATCGTCACGAAAAGTACGGTACCCGTCGGCACGAGCAAACGAATACAGGAGCTCATCGAGAATCGGCTTCCCCGAAAGGTGAGGTTCGATGTGGTTTCCAATCCAGAATTCCTGCGCGAAGGATCTGCCATTGAGGATTTCATGCGCCCCAACCGGGTTGTCATCGGGGCTAACAGCGAGCAAGCCGCCGCGATCGTGAAGGACATATACCGACCGCTCTATCTCATTGAGACTCCCTTGGTCATAACGACACCTGAAACTGCAGAGTTGATCAAGTATGCTTCGAATGCTTTCCTGGCAACCAAGATTTCCTTCGTTAACGAAGTGGCAAATTTGTGCGAAAAAGTGGGAGCAGACATCCACCATGTTGCTCGATCAATGGGGTTGGATCGGCGTATAGGTCCAAAGTTTCTTCATCCCGGTCCCGGATTTGGGGGTTCCTGTTTCCCCAAGGATCTGTCGGCCCTGGTCCGCCTGGGGCAGAAGTACGGGCAGCCGATGAGAATTGCTGAGGCTGCGTCCGAAGTGAACCGGGCCCAAAAGAAGCTTCTGGTTCAAAAGGCCAAGGCATTACTGAATGGCACAGAAGGCAAGGTGATTGGGGTGCTCGGGCTGTCGTTCAAGCCCAATACCGATGACGTGCGCGAATCTCCGGCCATCTTTCTTTGCCGGGAGCTAGCGCAAAGTGGAGTTAGGGTTAAAGCTTACGACCCTGTAGCAACCGAGAACGCCAAGCGGGTCTTGAACCAAATAAACGTTTCCTTTTGCACCACGGCTTACGAGGCTGCTTCGGCGGCTGACGTGCTTGTTATCACCACTGAATGGAATGAGTTTCGGAATATTGACCTGCCAAGAGTAAAGTCCGTAATGAATCAGCCGATCATCTTGGACTCAAGGAATATCTTCGATCCGGAGAAGGTTCGAAGCGTCGGCTTTACCTACACTGCTACGGGGCGCTCGTAATGAATTTGTCCGGCCAATTGACGGCTCATCCATGCACCGAGAGTAGTGGAGTTGCCTTGAACTCCGGCCCCGCTCTCCAGCGGGAGTGGTATGCGCTATACACTCGAAGTCATCAGGAACGAATGGTGAAGACCCAGCTCGACGGTAGAGAAGTGGAGAATTTTCTCCCAACCTTCGAGAAAGTGAGCCAATGGAAGGATAGGAAGAAGCTGATTCAGATGCCTTTGTTTCCAGGATACCTGTTCGTAAGGATTCCGCTGGTGAGGCGGCTCGAAGTGCTCAAGGCTTACGGGGTCGTACAACTGGTTGGGAATTCAACTGGGCCTGTGCCAATTCCGGACGATCAGGTGGCCAGCGTCAGGATGTTTGTGGAAGTTGGCTTGAAATGTGACCCTCATCCCTATGTAAAGGTTGGCAGGAAGGCGAGAATCAAAGAAGGCCCTCTTGCTGGATTCGAGGGAGTCCTGGTGCGCAAAAAGAGCAAGTCACTGTTCGTGCTGTCGGTTGATCTGATCCAGAGATCGGTTTCAGTTGAGTTGGGAAGCTGGCAGGTAGATCCCGCTTAACCATAAACGGCTACTTTCATAATAAGCATATTATTATAAGTTAGTTACACAAAGATTGAACTGTGACTGACGGGGCGGAGCTGTATGTGGAACCGTAACGAATCTCGGGTTGGCGTTCGAATATCCAATCGGTCGTCCTGGAAGTGTAAATACCTTGGCCTCGCTCGCGTTTTAGAGCCAAAAATTCTGCCTGTTCTCGCCACTCGTTACTCACCGCCCGCCTCAGCACGCCGAATTCATGAGGGCGTGATGAGCCTAATCCAAGTGGCAGGAATGTTGTCGCTTCTGTTTCTGTCTTCCCACTGTTTCGCGACAGAACATGGTTCCGCGGTTCAGCAGACGGCGGCTCCGTTCCAGAAACAGGCGTCCCCAGACTACCTATTGGGGCCAGACGATCTGATCACCATCCAGGTCTTTGGCGTTGAGGAACTCGGTGCCAAACCGATAGGTGTGGACACGGGCGGACACATTGACCTGCCCTTGGTGGGCCGATTGAAGGTCGCAGGCCTCACTCTTGAACAGTTGAAGTCCGAACTGATCACCCGGCTGAGGGTTTACGTTAAGGAGCCGGATGTGGCAATCTCGGTTTCAGAGTTCCGAAGCCAGCCTGTGTCAGTCTTGGGTCATGTCAATAGTTCTGGCGTGCATCAGCTTCAAGGTCGCAAGACTTTGGCTGAGATCATGTCGCTGGCGGGAGGGATCCGCCCAGAGGCCGGTCCGGTCGCCAGAATCACACGCCGGCTGGAGTTTGGCCGTATTCCAGTGCCTGGTGCCTCCGACGATGCGACTGGCCAGTTCAGCGTGGCCGAAGTGGATTTGAAAGGTATTATGGATGGCTTGAAGCCCGAAGAAAACATTCTGATTCAGCCACACGACATCATCTCCGTACCCAAGGCAGATATTGTCTATATTGTCGGTGACGTTAAAAAGACAGGTGGATTTGTTTTGAACGGCAGAAAGAAGGTTTCCGTGGTGGAGGCTTTGGCCATGGCTGAAGGGTTCACCCCAACCGCCGACAAGAAAAAGGCCGAGATTCTCCGACTCGTGCCTGGCAAAGACGAGAGAACAAGGATTGCAGTTGATCTGAAGAGGATTTTTGCTGGGAAGGCAATCGACCAGGCGATGCAACCGGAAGACATTCTCGTGATTGCCACGAGCGCCAGCAAAGCCCTTCGGACCAAAGTTGGCGACTCTGCAATCTCTGCTATCACTTCCATGGTTACCTGGGGGCTAATCTACTAGCAGCACCACAGTCAGGGGTTCCAGACAATTAACTCGATCAGTCAGTATGAGTGTCCCAATGATAACGAAGCCCCTCGTGCCGCCGGGCACTTGGGATTCGGCCTTTAGCCGGAAAGCAGGACGTTTCTAACAAAGCACGACTTGTCCGGCCCGATCCGGTGGCCTCGTAAAATTAGGAAGCATTCGATGGAATTCCTCGAAAAACGGCCCAATCAAGAAAAACTCACTACTAGGGACGTTCCTCTGAACCCTGGTTCACCTCCCCAACTCTGGTTTCCTCAGAATGAGAGCTTCAACGGCAACTCTCACGAGACCGATGAGTCAGCAGAATTGTTGAGGTACCTCCAAGTGCTGAAAACGCACTGGTACCTCGTTCTTCTGGCTGCTTTTCTTGGAATTCTAGCCGGTGTCTTCGTCACCCTGAAGCAAACTCCCATTTATCAGGCTCGCACTAGCTTGGCGGTTCAGAACAATCAAACTTCCATCACATCAACGAGATCAGATCTTGTACAACAAGACGACGTCCAGACGCACATTAAGCTCCTCCAGAGCCGCACCCTGCGCGACAGAGTCGTTCAGAAGTTACAGCCTTCGAAGGAACCGAAGGAAACCATCCCGCCCGAGGAGGAACAAGTTAAAAGGACAGAGTCAACTGCTGACACGGAAGTCAAGAATCCACCTCCGGTTCCGCAGATCACTACTTGGCAGACGATTGTGGATCTTGTCAAGCCGTCGGAACCGGTTCCTCCCGCAGAGAGAGCTTTCGGAATGGCCGTAGGATCGTTCAAAGCAACAGCTCTAAAGGATGCCAGTATTATCGTTATTACCAGTGATTCCACAGACCCCTATCTTGCTGCCCGGTCTGCAAATACCCTCGCCGCTCAATATATGGAGCAAAAACTGGAAGAGCGGTGGAATACTTTTCAAAATACTGGTGAGTGGTTAGGGAAAGCCCATGAGGAACTGAGGGCCAAGTTGGAGAAATCAGAAGCGAGGCTTCAAGAATATGCTCGTTCCTCGGGCCTGTTGTATACCGCAGAAGATCACAGTGTTGCCGAAGAAAAGCTGAGCCAGCTGCAGGCAGAGCTGTCTAGAGCTCAAGCAGAGCGCATTACCAAAGAAGCCCAGTACAAACTGACGACTTCGAAGTCACCAGAGTCGCTCCCGGAGGTCCTGGATAGCGGTCCGCTGGGTCAATACCAGGTTCAACTGGCCGATCTCCGCCGCCAGATGGCCGACCTAAGCACTTCCCTAACCCCGGCGCATCCAAAGGTTATCAAAATACAGGCTCAGATTAACGAGCTTCAGTCCACTCTAGCCCGCGAGCGGAATAATGTCATCGGAAGGATCCGCAACGAATACGAGTCCGCCTCAGCACGAGAAAGACTACTCGCGAACAGCTATGCTTCACAGACAGGGCTCGTATCCCACCAGGCAGAAAAGGCAATCCAGTACAACCTGCTGAAACGCGAAGTTGATACAAACCGCCAGCTCTATCAGGCAACTTTGCTTAAGGGGAAAGAAGCGAGCGTCGACTCCGCACTTAAAGCCAGCAGCCTGCGTGTGATTGATCCTGCCGTGACACCACTTTACCCGATCAAACCCAATGTCGTTATAAACCTCGTCCTCGGACTTCTCGCTGGCGTGTTCTTGGGAGCAGGCTTTCTTCTGCTGCGGGAATTCCTGAACCGGAGTATCAGAGTCCCGGGCGAGGCTGTTGCCTTTTTGAGTGTTCCAGAGTTGGGTGTGATTCCTGCCTCCCAGATGGAGCAAGATGGGCTGGTCGGCAGGCTGCAACGCTTGCTGCAGTCGAGAAATGGTTTCCCCTCGGCCAGCTCGGGTCGCGGAAACGGCAACGATCCAGAATGCGTTGAACTGGCAACGTGGCACCAGAAGCCGTCTGTGCTCGCGGAATCGTTTCGTGCCACCCTCGCTTCGCTTTTGTTTTCTCAAGCGAATGGGAACAAGACTCAGGTCATCGCAATTACAAGTTCTAGCCCGTCAGAGGGAAAAACGACCATCGTCAGCAACCTGAGTATCGCCTTGGCAGAGATTGGTCGGCGAGTTGTGATTGTCGATGCGGACTTGCGAAAGCCCCGCCTGCACAAGGTCTTCGGTCAGGCTAATTCATGGGGTCTGCATGAAGTGTTACAGGAGAGTGTCCCGCTTCTGGAATATCCGTGCGAAACTTTGACAAGAAAGACGGACATCCCAAATCTGAGTGTCGTGGTGAGTGGGCGCGCAACCGGAAGCGTCGCCAACCTGTTTCATTCCGCCCGTCTGCCAGAACTGCTAAAACGCCTCAGGCAAGACTACGACTTTGTTTTGATCGACTTGCCACCGATGATTCACCTTGCCGATTCTCGTGTGCTTGGACGTCTGGCCGACGGAGTGATTCTGGTCATACGTTCAGGCAAAACTCAGCAAAAACTTGCAGCTGCTTCCGTTCACCGGTTTCATTCAGATGGAACCCGCGTGTTAGGGACGATTCTTAACGATTGGAACCCCAAAGCCTCCAGTCAGGCCCACTATTACAACGACTCGAAGTACTACCAGTCTGGGTAGTACGCCGTCTGGTGTGTATCAGCCTCCAACCAAAAGAAAATGAGAGCGTTTTTGTCTGTCTTGGAACCGCTGGCTGACTTCGCTGCCACTGGTCAGCAGAAGCAAGCGAAAACAGACACTGGCAGGCATGCTCCAGCATCCGCGTCGTCAATGTCGAAAGTTGTACTTTTGTAGACACTCGTCAAACTAACTACCAACTATAAGAAAGCAATGTGTGGCATTGTTGGTCAGATCGGTCCGCAGGCATGTGGAGAAAGACAATTACTTCGCATGATGGGCATGTTGACTCATAGGGGACCAGACGAATCTGGTGTGCTGATAGCTGATAAGGTGTCCTGGGGGCATCTCAGGCTGAGCATTGTCGATCTACAATCAGGGCAACAACCAATGTCCACTCATGATGGTCGATACTGGGTGGTTTTCAACGGTGAGATCTTCAATCATCTGGAATTGAGACAGGAATTAGAGCATCTTGGTCACACATTCATTACCCGAAGCGACACCGAAGTCCTTCTTAACTCCTATCGCGAGTGGGGATTCTCGTGTCTGGATCGTTTCAATGGCCAGTGGGCTTTTGCGCTTTGGGATTCTCAGACCGACGCCTTCTTTCTAGCCCGCGACCGATGGGGGGTTCGCCCGCTCTTTTACACTTTCCTGCCTGATCGCAAGACTCTGCTTTTCGCCTCAGAAATGAAAGCTCTCTTGGCGGATGAGCGCGTACCGCGCGAATGGAACCACCAAGCGCTTAGAGACATACTGATTTGCTGGACCAGTGAATCGGATCGCACTCCAATCAAATCGATTCAACAATTACCTCCAGGCGCATACATCAGCATCAAGGAAGGAGAGTTTGAGATTCAGCGATGGTGGCAGCCCGATTACTCGCCGGACTGTGTCGAGTGGAATCGCTCGGAGCAAAGCTGGTGTGAGGAACTCAGGGCAACCTTGGCCTCGGCGTGCAAAATACGCCTGAGAGCTGATGTTCCTGTGGGCGCCTATCTATCGGGTGGGATAGATTCCAGCATCATCTCTTTGTTGACACGCAACCATCATCAAAACCAGCTCAAGACATTTTCAATCTCGTTTGCTGACTCGGCCGTTGATGAGTCAAAGTATCAACATTTGATGGCTGAATATCTTGGCACGACTCATAGGGAAACCTCGATTACGCGACAATCTATTTCAAAGAGCTTCGCCGAATGCGTCTGGCATGCAGAGACTCCTATCTATCGCACTGCCCCTGTCCCGATGTTGTACCTTTCTCGTCTGGTGAGAGACTCCGGTGTCAAAGTCGTGCTGACGGGTGAGGGTGCCGACGAGTTGTTAGGAGGGTACGACCAGTTTAAGGAAGATAAGATTCGACGATTTTGGGCCAGAAATCCAAATTCAGCCTGGCGTAAGCGTTTGTTAGAGCATCTCGAGCCTAATATTCCGCGTACCGGCACGCGCGCTCGCCATTTTTGGTATGCATTTTATCAAGCAGGTCTAGATAAGACAGAGTCGTCTGGCTACTCGCATCATCTTCGTTGGCGCAATGGAATGAGCCTGCTTCAAATACTGAGCGACGATTTTCAATCAAGAGCTGACGAATCCGCTGGCTCGCCTGACGGAGACTGGATACAACACATCGAATCGACGGTGCCGGAAGGCTTCGAACGCTGGCCATCCCTTTCCAAGGCCCAATACTGGGAATCACGTCAGCTACTTTCAGGTTATCTTCTTTCATCACAAGGTGATCGAATGGCGATGGCCAATTCGGTTGAAGGAAGGTATCCCTTTCTCGATATTGAATTCTATAAGGTTGCCCGTCGAATGCCCCCGCACCTTAAACTCAATGTCCTCATGGAAAAGTACATACTGAAAAAGACATTTGCCAAGGACCTTCCAGGCGAGATTATTCGCCGCATGAAGTACCCCTATCGTGCACTTGATTCTGTTGCCTTATATGATGGGCCCTCAAGAGAAAGACTAAACGACTCTTTGTCTCCTGAATCTGTCAGGCGACATGGGCTGTTCAAGCCCGAAGCAATAAGCAAATTGACGGCTCGAGTGAGTAACTCTCCTGAGCCATCCGCTAGAGATAATATGGCCCTAGTGATTGCTTATTCAAGCCACGTCTTTCACGATCGCTTCATTGAAGGCGCTACGAATCCTGGTGTTCTGCCTCCTTTGCGAACTCAAGTTGACCTAACCAGGATCGCATCAGGACTGAAGTAAATCCCAAGCTATAGGTTCTCTAGATCAATGATTAATAAAATCGAAACCGCAGACATCGTGAAGGAAGTCGAAGGCTACATCACCCAATCGATTTTGCTAGGTGCTTCCAATGTTTCTCTCAGCCCTGAAGATTCATTCTTACAAAAAGGCATACTGGACAGCACGGGCGTTCTTGAGTTGGTCGCATTCTTGGAAGGACATTATGGATTCATTTGTCAAGACGATGAAATTACACCAGAGAATCTTGATACTTTGAACTCCATTGCAACCTACGTTCAAGGCAAACTGAAACTGAGCCTGAGCAGCGAGATTGCTTAATGCACTACATACATGAGAACTAACTTCCGAAGACTTCTTAAGTAAGTAAACAGATGCTGGAACACGCAAGCATTGCTCCGAAAATGACTCTGATGCAGGACCTCCTTCTCTATCCTGCTGCTCAGTCGCCTGAGCGAACTGCCTTGATGACCTTGGATGAGAATTGGGACTTCGGCCGCCTGTTGCATCGTGCCCGACAGTATTCCCAAGCCTTGGATGCGTCCGGCCTCGCTAATGGAGACCGGGTTGGGCTCCTCATGGAGAACGGGCCTCAGTATGTATCAGCCTACTTTGGAACATTTCTGGCGGGAGGAGTTGCTGTCCCTCTGGATTACAAGTCTCAGTCGGAAAAACTAGCGGCTATCTTGCGGGACTGTCATGTCCGACGGCTAGTAATAGCTCCCCTGCAAGTTCCAAATGTCGTCGGTATTCTCGAGCACAAGCAGCACTTGACTTGGATAATCTCCCCCTCTGAACTTGGGGTGAGATCGGATGGAATCAAATGTTTGAGTGTCGATGCCATCGAGGGCATGCCAATAAACATCCGCCAAGATCATTCCAGCCCGGCTGTCATCAACTATACGTCCGGTTCATCTGGTCTCCCCAAAGGGGTGACTATGAGCCACAGGGCGATTCTTGCCAATACACGAAGCATTGTTTCGTACTTGGAACTCAATGCAGATGACCGCGTCATGCAGATTCTGCCGTTTTTCTACTGTTATGGAGCCTCACTCTTGCACACGCATTTTATGGTAGGCGGGAGTGTGGCAATCGATAACCGTTTTATCTATCCCAGCTCCGTCTTGTCCAATATGGAGAAGTCGGGCTGTACGGGTTTTGCCGGCGTTCCCAGTACGTTTCACACTCTGTCAACCAAATGCGATCTGAGCAAACTTCGGAACTCGAAGCTGCGATATATGACTCAAGCGGGTGGTCGGATGGATCCTCAACTTGTGGATGTGATTCGGTCAGCGATCGCACCATCTCGTTTCTTTGTGATGTATGGCCAAACCGAAGCTTCTTCACGGCTGACATTCCTACAGCCGGAACGTTGGATTGACAAGCGGGGGAGTGTCGGGAAACCTATCCCTGGTGTCTCAATCAAGATAGGTACGGAATCCGGGAGGGAACTTCCTTGCGGTAGTGTGGGAGAGATTTGGGCTCAAGGCGAGAATTTGATGACGGAATACTGGGGAAACGCAGACGAAACTGCTCGCGTGCTAGTAGACGGGTGGTTGCGGACTGGCGATTTGGGTCGAATCGATGAAGAAGGATTTCTTTTCATCGAAGGTCGTGTCAAGGGAATCATCAAGAGCCGTGGCTATCGAATCAGCCCAAGCGAAGTAGAGGACGTCCTAGGCCGACATCCAGCCGTGTACGAAGCTGCTGTAATGGGGATCCCTGATTCTCAGGACGGAGAGCAGGTTTCGGCTGTTCTTTCCTTGAAACAAGGTGCATCGGCTTCAGAGACCGAACTCGCCAAACATTGCAGGATGTTTCTCCCAGCTTACAAAATCCCACGACGTTTTGTTCTCGTGCCTGAACTCCCAAAGTCGGCCTCGGGCAAACTTCAAAGGGAATCTCTTCTTACATTGTTTCAGACCGTTAGCGAGAAGTTTTTGTGAGTTTCATCTCTCCGTCAGCCCTTGACATCAAATGGAATTGAACTTCGATTCACTGAAAATCAATCTTGAGTCAGAAGCAACTCGAATTGCTGATTTCATCAAGAACAATGTTGTTCACACTTTTCGGAAGAAAGGGGCTGTTGTAGCTGTCAGCGGAGGAATCGATAGCAGCACTACGGCCGCTCTTTGCGTCCGGGCACTGGGTAAGGACCATGTATATGCCCTGTTATTGCCTGAACGTGATTCCAGTCCTGAAAGCACCCGTTACGGCAAAATGTTGGTCGAGCATCTTGGAATTCCCTACGAGATTACCGAAATAGAACCAATCTTGGAAGCGATGGGGTGTTACCGCTACCGGGACGAAGCCATCAAGGGAGTCTTCCCGGAGTATTCTCCTAGCTGCAAGAGCAAAATTGTCTTGCCAGAAATTGCAGACCAGGGGCCCTCCCTTAATTATTATTCCATTGTGATCGAAACTCCAGATGGGATTCAAAAATCGAAACGCCTGCCTCTTCGTAACTATTTACAGATCGTTGCGGCTACCAACATGAAGCAGCGCACCCGAAAATCGCTAGAGTACTTTCATGCAGATCGATTGAACTACGTCGTCGCTGGAACGCCCAATCTGCTGGAGTATGACCAGGGTTTCTTCGTAAAACTGGGCGATGGAGCTGCAGATATTAAGCCCATTGCCCACCTTTTTAAATCACAAGTATATGCCATGGCTCGTCATCTTGGCCTCCCCGCAGAGTTGTGCAATCGCAAGCCGACGACCGATACTTACAGTCTCGAACAAAGCCAGGAGGAATTCTACTTTCGTGTCTCCCACGAAATCCTCGATCTGGTCCTTCTTGGAGTCTCAAAGGGACTCGAAGCTGCGGACATTTCAAAGAGTGTTGGCATTTCTCCGGAAAAGACAGAACGTCTCATGGACGATATCCGGCAGAAAAGGACCACCACTGCCCCGCTCCATCTGCAACCTTTAACGCTTCATTCTCAGAGTTTCTAAGATAGAAACCGAGTCAATTCTCATGTCGAAAGTAGCAATGAAAGGGATGGCTGTGCGAGGGATTGTCTCCTGCGTGCCGGAGCAAGAGGTCTTCAATGATCGTGATTATCCCTGGTTTGAACCTTTAGAAATCAGAAAGATCACGGCTATGGTGGGGGTGAAAGCCAGAAGAAAGGCCGACGAAAGTACTTGTACCTCGGATCTTTGTCGCGCCGCAGCGAGAGTCCTTCTCCAAAAGCTCGACTGGCCTCCTGCTTCCGTGGATGGACTAATTCTAGTGACCCAGACTCCCGATTACATAATGCCCTCTACGAGTTGTGTCCTGCAAGAACAACTCGGCATTTCGGAAAACTGTGCAAGTTTTGACGTCTCCTTGGGATGTTCGGCTTATGTTTATGGCCTATGGTTAGCCAACTCCCTCATAGCATCCAAGGCATGTAAGAGAATCCTCTTATTAACCGGCGAAACGCCCTCCAAGTTTGTCAATCCTAAAGACCGCGCTACCGCCTTGCTGTTTGGTGATGCCGGTACGGCCTCGGCGTTAGAAGCCACCTCCGACTCGAGTGTCTGCGCCCACTACATCATGATGACTGACGGGAAGGGTGCACGAGATCTCATCGTTCCAGGCGGCGGCTTTCGTGATCGCTTTCCTGATCAGGAATCCCAGTATTGTGTTGCAATGGATGGTGGACATATTTTTGACTTCACGCGCACCCGCGTCCCTGTCTTGATCGAAGACACGCTGGCATTCGCAGGGAAGGAAGCGAGCAGTTATGATTATTTCATTTTTCACCAAGCCAACGAGTACCTAATAAAATTCATAGCCTCGAAGTCCAAAATCGATATGTCAAGAGTTCCAATCTTTATTGGACAATTTGGCAATACAGGAGCCGCTTCGGTTCCTCTCACTCTGGCGTTGGCCGGTGTTCCCAAGATAAACCGGGATTCCTATGACGTGATGCTTCTTGGTTTTGGAGTGGGGCTATCTTGGGGGAGCGTGTCGATAGGAATCCCGACGCGCTGCGTGTTGGATCACGTGGTTTACAAGGCAGATGCTGGAAATAACTCATAAGGGGGTTCCCATGGATTCTCAAAAAGCGCTTGAATGGCTAACGGATGTATTGGCTGTTAACGGACGAACCTTGACAATGAACGATACTCGAATGTCTGTCTCTGAATGGGACTCGCTGGGTGCTTTGCTTCTCCTGTCCAGGCTTGAAGAAGATCATGGCATCATCCTCAGCGCGGATGAAATTGAAAAAGTCGATTCCGTGAGAGAAATTCTCGAAATTCTGGAAAAGAACAGTGTCCTAAAATAAGGCCGAAATCCGTAATGCGATTCTTGCTTGTTGACAAAATCGTCCAGCTCGAAAAGTCCAAACACATTGTTGCTACGAAGTATATCGCCCATGATGAGGACTATTTTGCGGATCACTTTCCAGGTTACCCTATGGTCCCGGGTGTGCTGCTGGTGGAGATGATGGCCCAGACAGCAGGAAAATGCCTGATGGCATCTATGGACAAAACATTGTGGCCAGTACTCCTGCAAGTTCGTCAAGCTAGTTTTAGGAAAAGCGTTTTGCCAGGATCTTCACTCCTAATTGAAGCCTTTATCGAATCCAGCAACCCCAACACTGCACTTGCAAAAGGAAACATCCATTGTGACAGTCAGCCGGTTGCGGACGCTTCTCTCCTGTTTGGCTTCATTTCCAAAAACCTTCTGAATCCTGACTTTGAGGATAAGGTGCTCAAAGAGTACATGGCAGGAAAGCCGAATGAGTCGGTATGAAAGCGGAACAAGCGGCAATGGACTCTTTTGACATCAGGGAAAAGGTAATCTTGGTGACGGGAGGCACAAGGGGGCTGGGACGGACATTGTCGCTCCATTTGGCCGGAAACGGCGCGCGAGTCCTGGCAGGCTACTTCCAAGATGAGGCCGCCGCGGAGAGCTTTCGGCAGGAGGTTTCCAAGCAAGGTTGCATTTGTGCCACGGTTAAAGCGAACCTCATGACTCCATCCGGAATTCAGACGCTAACAGATCAAGCCCTGGCCCTGTACGGCAAAATCGATGCACTCATTTACAATTCGGCTACCGGGGTTCACAAATCACTGGAGTCACTAACCCAGCGACATCTTTCGACGGTCTGGCAAGTTAATGTTGGCGCTTTTTTTGAATTGTCTTTGAAACTGCGACCTCACATGGCCCACGGTTCGAGGATTATAGCAATTTCCTCCGAGGGGGCCCGAAAGGCAGTCGATAATTATGGAGCGATTGGCAGTTCCAAGGCCGCGCTCGAGGCCTTGTGCCGCCAAATGGCTGTAGAATGGGCTTCTAGCGGAATCACTGTAAATATGGTTGCCCCTGGACTCCTTGAAACTGAGACCTTGAGTGTTATGGAAAACTCTGACCACAGGGTCAAAAACGAAATCAGATCGAACACTCTGGGCCGGTTGGTCCGCCTTGAGGAAGTAGCTAGACTCGTTCATTTCCTTTGCTCCGATGCATCTGAAGGAATCGTAGGGCAAACCATTGTTATCGATGGCGGTAAATCCATTTCAGCCTTTGTTTAGCGACCACTTCGAAAATCTGATCAGAACAGTCCTTTCTAAACTACCTCCAGAGAAGAAGAGTAAGCTTAGAGCAATTTACTTCCGGGAAAAGAAGAAACTTGTTCAGCGGTTTCTTTCTTACGATCCTGGAGAAATGAAGGTTTGCCTTCGTTCATTGGGTGTCTTGGAGGGCGATAGCATTCTCTTGCACAGCTCTTTTGGTCCCCTCAATGGGTTTCAGGGATCACCGGAAGATTTCATTGATTCCCTTATCGAGGCCGTTGGTGCTAATGGAAATCTTCTAATGGTTTCTATGCCTTATTTAACGTCCACATACAAGTATCTGCAAACGCTGAGGTGCTTTGATGTAAGAAAGACGGCTTCCCGAATGGGACTGATATCCGAAGCCTTTAGACGTCGAAAAAATGTCCTCCGAAGCCTTCATCCTACGCATCCAGTGCTAGCCTATGGGCCAAAAGCAGATTGGATTGTTGCGGAGCATGAGAAGAGTTTGTACCCTTGTGGTCTTGGAAGCCCCTTTGAAAAATTGGCCCTAATGAATGGGAAAGTGGTCTTTTATGACGTACCCTTTTACACCTTTACCTTTTTCCATTATTTGGAAGATCTCATCAGAGACACATTGCCATTCCCACTCTATTTTAGTGAGCCCTTTGAGATACCTGTCCTCGACCACGATGGATCCAACAGGATCATTCGGACGATGGTCTTTTCATCCGAGGCGAATGAAAGAAGGCGGCCCAAGATTTTGGTAGATGAATTGAACAAGAGGCATTTCATCAAGAAGGCCAAGGTCGGGAATTCGAGATTGCTGTTGGTGGAAACCAGGCAGGCAATCCAGTGTGCAAAAGAGATGGCTTGCAGAGGGGACTTCTTTTACGACCTTTCCTGACTGGTTCTCTCATCGAAAGTAAAAAAGTGCTGTCCGAGAATGTTCATCTAATAATCCCTATTGTGAGATTCTTGCAGGCTGAGGTGTATCCGAGGGCAGTTGCCAAAGACGCGCAAGATGCTTGAACTTTCTGGGTTGGTACTTAGCTACTTTTGTCTATCTTTGGATTGGAACCAAGCCAAGACTGCTTGGTAGGTGTCGCTGATCATTCTGACGCCTCTTGCTGTCAAAGATCCTGTGTTTCCTGGCTTTGATATCGGATGTTGGGCAGTGGGGACAGTAGTCCAATGTGCTCGTTGAGAAAACCCACGAGAGTGGCGATCTTGACACCCTCGTTTAACATCCTGCCTTGGGACGATGAGTTCGCTACCAAATTTGGTAGGACTTGCAACCAACTGCGCGCTGAAAACAACCTGGAAGTCTGCCTGATCTTCGTCGACGACGGCTCAACAACTCCTGGGACTCAGCTGCAATACCATGCCCGTATCTTAAGTCGTTTGCGCACCCCAAAAGTGCTCGTCCGCCATTGTGTAAATCGCGGCCAGGGTGCCGCCTTGCAAACGGCCATCGAGATTGGTCGCTCGGACCCCATCAACGCCGACTATTTCGTCACATTCGATGGTGACGGGCAGCACGATCCTGCGGACATTCCCCCATTGATTTCAGTCCTGCAGCAAAGAAAACTGAATATCCTGTTTGGAAATCGATTTGGTCCGGACGGTACAAGGGATCGTGGAATGCCTTTCTTAAGGCGATGCCTACGCTGGCTGGCTGGCTTTTTCGATAGGTGGGTGACTGGGTTAACGCTAGGGGACGCTCACAATGGTCTGCGTGCGTTTGATTCCAGAACTGCTCAGATTATGGAGCTAACCAACGACCGGATGGCTCATGCTACCGAAATCAAGATCCTCACTGCGAAGCACCATCTGCGATATGACGAAATACCGGTAAGAATCACTTACACGAAAAAGACCCTGGAAAGTGGGCAGAAGAATATTGATGCGGTTAATGTTGTGACGGAGCTGATTGAGAACTGGTGGTTTCGATGATTCTAGGACTAGTCCTAAGTGCGGTGGTTTTGTTACTGGGCGTAGTAGATTGGGTCTATCTAAGGAAAGCCCACAAGCACGCCCTGATGTTAGAGCTGTCGGCATTTGCGGCCGTGATCGCTTTGTCCCTTCGTCCAAACTGGTTCTCTTCAGTAGCATCCGCTTTCGGGATAGGCCGCGGAGTGGATCTGATCATCTATCCCACCCTTGTCTGGCTTTTTCGAGAAGCCATCCTGGGCCGAGTTCGATATTACCGACAAAGGGCAGAACTAACCCAAATGGTCAGACATCTTGCTCTGAGCTCGAAGGTGGAGCTCAATAGCCACCCCGAGTGATTGCGAATTTTCAGGAGTGTTTCTTTTGTGAAGAAGGTCCGCCGAAGTTTTGATTCTTGAGTTCCAGTCTTTACCTGCAAAGCTGACCCCGTTGGCGAGAACTCCTATACCCCTTGGCCGTGCCTGACTGTGGACTGAATCGTCTCTTTGTAGCATAGAGCAGAGATTGCTATGGATAATTCAGCGTGTAAACAGGTTATTTGTTTGATTGAGGCGAATGATTGTCGAACTTGGAGATAATGTAGCTTGCCAGAGATAAGTGGGCACATCTCGACAACGCGTTGGCGGCATGACTGTGCCGCTATGGTTTTCTGTCTGGTGATATTTGTCGTTGCTTTGACTATTGGGCACTCTCGTAAGGTTGGAGACTTCGGAGCCGAGCCGGATTTCTACGGAGACTATGTAGTCCAGGCCGATAATATCTTGGCTGGTCGACCGTACACGCTCCGACACCATCCTCCTGGTTACACGCTAATCTTGGCTGGTGTTTCCCGGTTCACACATGATTATTTCGCTGCTGGAAAAATCATGAGTGCCTGTGCCACCGCCTCGTTTGGCTGGTTCACGTACCTACTGCTTAAGAACCTTTTCGGTTCGAGAGTGGCTCTGGCCACGACGATCCTTTCCTTGATAGCCGTGGTGCCTTTTTCGTATTTGGCATCTACTGATATGGTTGGTGCTTTCACGATAATTTTAGCCTTGTGGGTTTTTCTTCGTCGGCCTGTGCTAACACCCTGGTGTGTTTTGTTGGCTGGTATCTTCACCGGAGTTGCCTACTTGATCCGTTCCCAGGGAATTTTTGTGTTGGTGGGAGTGTGTGTCGCGCTGATGTTCGTGAAGACAAGAAAGCGAACTTACCAAGATCACCTTCTCAGCTTCCTCATTTATGCTTCCGGGTTCTTTTTACTCACTTCCCCATGGCTAGTCAGTAATTGGAGAACCAATGGAGCTGCCTTTGCCGGCACGGGTCACCTACAGATCGCTTTGCACTTCTACCACCCGCTAGACGACAGCGTGCCCCTCCTTGACGCTTTTGAGTTTGGTTCTCTATTCGAGGTTGTGATGCACGATCCGCCCAAACTCTTCAAGCGATATCTCAATGACGTGCTGTTGAATTACCCGGGTAACCTGTTCGTACAAGCAATGAGATTCCCAGCTTATCTTTTCGCTGGAGGAGGACTTCTAATGCTGCTTGGGGATCTCACACGCAGAAGACTGGTTATGCTTACTGTGTGTTTGCTCGGTCATCTCTTGTTGGGTTTGGTCGGATTCCAAGTTCGCTACTATCTCTTTCTCTTTCCGTGTCTATTCTTGTTTGTGTGTTACTTCCTGTTTCACAGGGCCGTTATTACAAACCTACAGCTTCGACGTTTTCCCAAAGCCACTCTTAGCTGGCTTCTGCTAACCATCCTGGCAGCATGTCAAACTATCGATGCCAGATATCAAACCAAGGGGAGATTGGCTTCCGAGCCAAGGCATCTAATCGAAATAGCAGACTTCTTGCGACAACGCTCCTCCCCTCAAGACGCTATCTTTGCTCTACAGCCTCACTACGCACACCTTGCGGGCATAAGGCATGTTTTCCCCGTCAAGCAAACACCCGACACCTACATCGAAACTGCAGATCACTATCTTGCGAAGGCCAAAGAGATTAGCGCTCGGTACATCGCCTACAGTGATATTGAAGCAAAGATCTGGCCCGGATTCAAATCCTTGGCCAACCCCGACACTGTCCCGGATGGCTTGAGGTTGATCTACCATCACAAGCCCAGCAATACCTTGATTTACGAAGTCAACACCAATGGCTGACCGGCAGATGACTGAAACGCCACTGGAGCAGGCAGGTTGGACTAACCGATGCGATTGGGTCCATCGACACTCTGCTCTCATGATTGGGGTCGCCCATCAAACAGGATGAAAGTTGTAGTCGATGCAGCCGCACTATTGACCGAGTCTAATGCCTCAGGAGCCACGGAATTGGTTTTCTGAAGGCCCTTGTTTTTTGCTATGAACAGAGAATTCTGGAAGGCAAAGCGCGTCTTGCTAACGGGACATACAGGATTCAAGGGCAGTTGGTTGGCGCTCTGGCTTCAGACCCTTGGGGCTGAGACCATTGGCTACTCACTTCCCCCTCCTACACATCCAAGCCTCTATGAGCTTGCACAGGTTTCTAAGGGTATGACCTCCATCACTGGTGATGTTCGTGACTTTGAACTCCTGAAGAGAGTGATTGGCGAAAAGCATCCGGAAATCGTGATCCATTTGGCGGCCCAGTCGGTTGTCAGATGCTCCTATGATGACCCACTCGAGACTTACTCGACGAATGTCATGGGTACGGCGAACCTGCTCGAAGCCATACGACAATTACAGCTGCCATGTGTCGTTGTGAACGTCACGAGCGACAAGTGCTACGAAAACAAGAACTGGGTGTGGGGATACAGGGAGAACGAAGCGCTGGGTGGACGTGATCCTTACTCCAGCAGCAAAGCATGTGCCGAATTGGTCACGGCGGCATTCCGAGAATCTTACTTTCGCTCTGATAGCTCTGGGCAACCACGGGTTATGGTTGCAAGCGGCAGGGCGGGGAATGTAATTGGCGGCGGGGATTGGACAAAAGACCAGCTTGTTCCGGATATCATGAGGGCTTTCATGAGCGGGCGGCCTGTTCAAATCCGTAACCCGAACGCAGTACGACCGTGGCAGTTCGTGTTGGAGCCCTTGCATGGTTATCTCTTGCTTGCAGAGAACCTATGGAACCATGGCTTGGAATTTGACGGGGGATGGAACTTCGGTCCACACGAAGAGGATACACAACCCGTGTCTTGGATTCTGCAGAATATCTCGACACTGTGGGGGACTGGGTCGCTCTGGGAGGCGGATCAGCGAATGCACCCACATGAGGAGCAAACCCTCAAGCTTGATATTTCGAAAGCCATTTCAAGACTGGGATGGGCACCAAGAATACGCCTCTCTTCCGCCTTGGAATGGCTTGTTGAATGGTACAAGGCATACCAACGGAACGAGAACCTAATCGAGATCACGCAGAACCAGATTGCAAGGTACGAGAACCTGCTCTTAACAACTTAATGTGTTCGGATCTCAATGGGGGTGACTGGCTGCGTTTCACGGCGACCGACCTCGCCCATGTATGGGTGATCGATTCCCCTCGGACCGAGTCCGCAAGAACAAGAAGATGATCTACGTGAGGCCGAAGCCGATCCGTGTCGGGATGTGGGCCAAGTACGACGGGCCGTACGATGGCCGTCCAGGCTGGGACTCCCCGACCAGGCATTTGCCAGTGGCGATTTCGAATCCAGAGCGCACTCGCTAACTATTTGCTCGAACTGTTTTTCAGACCCGCGGTACTTCTTAGCTCATGAAAAGAGTCTTGCTCACTGGCGCAACTGGCTTTATCGGGCATGGTTGCATACCGCTGCTGTTGAAACTCGGTTATGAGATTCATGCGGTCACATCAAGACCTTTGAAGAACGACATGTTGGCCGTCAAGTGGCATCGGGTTGATCTTCTTGATTTCAAGCAGATTCCTGAGTTAGTTTCAAGTGTCAAGCCAACACACCTCCTCCACCTTGCTTGGTATCTAGTTCCTGGAAAACTGATGAGTTCCAGTAGCAATTTTCTATGGGTTCAGGCCAGCCTGGAATTGCTGCGGCAATTCTCTGAACATGGCGGAAGGCGTGCAGTCTTATCTGGCTCCAGCTATGAGTATGATTGGAATTATGGTTATTGTTCTGAGTCCATTACACCAAAGAACCCAGGCAACTTCTACGGGCTCTGTAAGAACAGTTTGCAGTCTATGGTCAAGGGATACTCAACTCTTGCAATGTTGAGCAGTGCCTGGGCGAGAATTTTTTTTCTCTATGGACCAAACGAACATCCTGACCGTCTAGTGTCGTCTGTAATTTGCGCACTTCTGAGAGATGAGCCTGCCCGTTGTTCTCATGGCATGCAAGTACGAGATTATTTGCATGTGTATGACGTAGCCGATGCACTTGTTTCTTTGCTGGAAAGCGAAGTACAAGGACCGATAAATATTGCCTCAGGCCATCCGATTACTCTGAGAGAGATCGCTATGACAATTGGCAGGAAGCTCAATAGAGAAAAGCTGGTTCAGTTGGGAGCGATCGCAGCCCGTGCAAACGATACACCGTTGGTTGTCGGAGATACCCAGCGCTTGCACTCCGAACTGGGCTGGCATCCTAGTTACGATTTGGATCAAGGGTTGGATCAAACCATAGGCTGGTGGACGGACCACGTTGGCAAGCCATTGAAGGAGGAAGGTTGACAGATATTGCCATTGTAGGCTCGGGAATGGCAGGATTTGGAGCTGCTCATCGACTGCACTCCGAAGGGATCAAACCCGTTATCTACGAAAAGAATCTGCACCACGGAGGTCATACCTCTTCGCACAAGTATGAGGAAGGATTCGTCTTTGACGAAGGACCCCACATTTCATTTACAAAAGTTGAGCGCATTCAGGAACTGTTTGCTGAAAGTGTCAATCAGAAGTTTGAGACGCTCGTGGCTCGGGTCAACAACTTCTGGAAAGGTCACTGGATTAAACATCCCGCGCAATGCAATCTTTATGGGTTACCTTCAGAACTTGTGGTGAAAATCTTGAAGGATTTTTTTCACTCACAGAACAACGACAATGGAGAAGTCCGAAACTATGCCGACTGGCTCATTGCAAGTTTCGGCAAAACCTTCGCCGAAACGTTCCCCATGGAATACACCATAAAGTACCACACGACCTCTGCTGACAACATGACCACGGACTGGGTGGGGCCCAGACTTTATCGCCCCAAAATAGATGAAGTATTACGCGGTGCGCTCAGTCCTAACACATCGGATGTGCATTACGTAGATCAATTCAGATACCCGTCATTTAATGGCTTTGTATCGTATCTTGACGTTTTTCTGAATCAGGCAGACCTGCGACTTGGGCACTCTCTTCTCAGGATTGATCCAAAGCCACGAGAACTCTATTTTTCGAATGGATTCGTTACTCAATATGACCACCTTATCTCATCAATTCCACTCCCCGAACTCATTCCAATGATTTCAGGAACGCCGCCCGATGTGGTTCAAGCTTCGCAGCGGTTGTCTTGCACGACAGTTGTCGTTGTTAACATTGGGATCAACCGGAAAGACATCATTGATGCCCATTGGACCTATTTTTATGATAGGGACTACTTTTTCACTCGACTCAGCACTCCACATCTGCAGTCGCCTAACAACGTTCCTCCCGGTTGCGGTAGCATTCAGGCGGAGTGTTACTACTCCAAGAAATATCGGCCTCTCGACCGATCTCCAGCGGAGTGCATTCAACCTGTCATTGATGACCTTCGACGTTGCGATCTGATCCGCAACGATGATCGGATTCTATTCTCTAATGCAATGCTTGTGCCTTACGCAAATGTGATCTTTGACCTTGACAGGGCAAAAGCACTGGAAGCAGTACACGGTTATCTCAACGACTTGGGAATCGCATACTGCGGGCGATACGGTGAATGGGCTTATATCTGGACCGATCAATCTTTCATCAGCGGTGAAAAAGCTGCACAAAAAATCCTGGATAGATCACCAATTGGAACTTAGTTCTCCGTGTGTGGTGGATCTGACGGGAGCAATGTTTGGGATGAGCGTAAAGTCTCGAAGAAGCGTTCCGCACATTGTTGGTTGAAGTTCAGGTGCAGCGATTTGACGGAGCTGAGCATGCTTTCTAGTTCGTTAGCAGTTCCTGTATGTCGGTTTTGTGGAGCAAGCCTGAGACACACCTTTGTTGACCTAGGGATGTCGCCCCTGTGTCAGAGTCACATCGAACCCAGCCAGCTTAGCAAGATGGAACCGTTCTATCCGCTTCGTGTCTACGTCTGTCAGCGCTGTTTCCTGGTTCAGCTTGAGGAACTAGTCACTCCACAGGAGATCTTCAGTGAATATGCCTACTTTTCCTCATACTCAGACACTTGGTTGCAGCATGTGAAGGCATATGCCGAACTTATGGCCGATCGATTTAGGCTAGATACGCACTCCCAGGTGGTGGAAATTGCCAGCAATGACGGTTACTTGCTTCAATACTTTGCTGCTAAGGGAATTCCCGTTATTGGAATAGAGCCGGCAGTGAACGTGGCCGACGTGGCAATCAAGAAGGGGGTCCCAACTATCGTAAAATTCTTCGGGGAAGAGACTGCTAGTGAACTCGTCTCTGCAGGAACAAGAGCCGATCTAATACTCGGTAACAATGTTCTGGCGCATGTTCCCGACCTCAACAGTTTTGTGACAGGTTTGAAGTTACTTCTGAAACCCAACGGGGTCATTACGATGGAGTTTCCCCATCTAATGAGACTCATGAGCGAAAACCAGTTTGACACAATTTACCATGAGCACTTTTCCTATTTCTCGTTTCTCACGGTGGAAAGAGTTTTTGTCGCACATGGTCTGACACTTTTCGATGTGGACGAGTTAGCGACTCATGGCGGCTCATTGAGGATTTATGCACGTCATGCCGAAGATATATCGAATCCGATTTCCTTGCGGGTAGCGCAGTTGCGCGCTAAGGAGGAGGAGAGCGGCTTTAATGAGTTGAAGGTCTATAATGATTTTGCAGAGAAAGTGAAGGAGACAAAGCGAAAACTGCTGGAATTCCTGATCAAGGCAAAGCAGATGGGGAAATCGATATCTGGATATGGTGCACCCGGAAAGGGGAATACACTTCTCAACTATTGTGGTATTCGCACGGACTTTGTTGACTACACAGTTGACCGTAACCCCTACAAGCAGGGAAAATTCACTCCTGGAACTCACATTCCAATTTACCCTCCAGAGAAGATCCAGGAAACCAAGCCTGATTATTTGCTGATCTTGCCTTGGAACCTTAGACTAGAAATCATGCAGCAAATGTCCTTCATTCGCGAATGGGGTGGTCAATTCATAGTTCCGATCCCGGAAGTGACAGTGTACTCATGACATCCCACTTCTAGGTAGATTCTACCCCGAGGAAAGGCGGTCAAAATAATAATGAAGGTTGTCCTGTTCTGTGGTGGACTTGGAACCCGACTGAGAGATTACTCGGAGAATGTTCCTAAGCCCATTGTAACTATCGGCTATAGACCCATCTTGTGGCACGTCATGAAGTACTATGCACATTTTGGCCATAAGGACTTCATTCTTTGTCTGGGTTATCGTGGTGACGTAATCAAGAACTATTTTCTCAACTACGACGAATGCGTGTCCAATGATTTTGTTCTATCTCAAGGGGGTAAGAATCTGCAGGTACTCAACAGTGACATTCATGATTGGAAGATCACGTTTGCTGATACTGGGGCAGATTCTAACATTGGACAGCGGCTGAGGGCTGTGGAGAAGTATCTTGAAGGGGAGGAAGTTTTCCTGGCCAATTACAGCGACAGTCTAACTGATTTTTCCCTTCCTGATTTGATCAGTCTCTTTCATCAAGAAAACAAAGTTGCAGCGTTTCTTTGTGTGAAGCCAAACATTAGCTATCATTTCGTAACGGTCAATAATGGTAGGGTTCAAGGTATAGATGATATCAGTCGAACGAGTATTCTGGTAAACGGGGGTTATTTCGTTTTTAGGAAATCGATCTTCAGCTACATCAGAGACGGCGAAGAACTAGTATTTGAGCCTTTCCAGAGACTCATCGAAGAAGACCAACTCATTGGCTGCGTCTACAACGGTTTTTGGAAAAGCATGGATACTTTCAAAGACAAGCAACAATTGGACGACATATATGCGAAGGGCAGAGCTCCATGGGAACTTTGGAAACTCCAATCCACCGTCTGAGGCATCACCAACATGCAGGGTTCAAATCTTCTCTAGGGGGGCTTGAAGGTTGCTGGGCTTAGATCTCAACAAAAGAAGCCGATCCAACTATAAGATTCTCTGCCTGGGTTCTCATTCGGATGACATTGAGATTGGCTGTGGCGGTACGGTGTTAAGGCTAACCGAGGCTTACAAGCACCTGGAATTGTATTGGGTGGTTTTCAGCTCTGATGAGAAGAGGAAGCTGGAAGCGCAAAAAAGTGCCAACCTGTTCCTAAAACTGGCGAAAAAGAAGACGATTCAGATAAGAAATTTCAGAACAAGTTTTTTCCCTTATGAGGGACTGCAGATCAAGGAATATTTCGAGCAGTTGAAAGAAGAATTCTCCCCCGATTTGATCTTCACTCATTACCGCTGCGATCTCCATCAGGACCATCGCGTCATTTCCGATTTGACTTGGAATACCTATAGGAATCATTTGATCCTGGAATATGAGATCCCTAAGTATGACGGAGATCTAGGATCCCCCAATTTTTTCGTTCATCTGGACGACTTAGTCTGCAAGAAGAAAATAAAATACTTACTGAAGACATTTCAAACTCAAAACAATAAGCAATGGTTTACGGAGGAAACGTTCCTAGGATTATCGAGGGTCCGGGGGATAGAATCCAATGCTCCGAAGAAGTACGCGGAAGCGTTTTACTGTCGGAAATTAGCCATTTGATCCATATGGAATGAAGGATGAGCGAGTGGAATGCCAATTCAAGAACAAACTAACCAGCTTGTAGAAGTAGCTTCGGCCCCCTTCGGTGAAAGAGTACCCGTCCTTCGAATTGAACCTTCCAAGGGTTGGGTTTCCTTGAAGCTCAAAGAGCTTTGGGAATATCGGGAGCTATTTTATTTTCTCACCTGGCGCGATATCAAGGTGCGCTATAAACAGACAATTTTGGGTGTAGGTTGGGCCATCATTCAGCCATTCTTCAGCATGTTAGTTTTCAGCCTTTTCTTTGGAAGACTAGCCAAGATCCCCTCAGATGGCGTGCCTTACCCTATTTTCTGTTATACGGCACTTGTGCCTTGGATGTTTTTTGCCAATGGTTTAGGAAAGTCGGCGGATAGCATGGTGGGGAATGCAAGCCTAATCAAGAAAGTATACTTCCCTCGGTTGATTATTCCTATTACGAGTGTCGTCTCTGGCCTTGTAGATTTTGTGCTGTCTTTCATTGTTCTATTAGGAATGATGCTCTACTACCGAATTACCGCTACTAGTAATATTTTGTGGTTACCTCTGTTTTTATTGCTGGGTTTGGTTGTAGCGCTCGGAGTAGGGTTGTGGCTCTCAGCCATGAATGTTCAGTTCCGAGACATACGCTACATCGTGCCTTTTATGATTCAGTTCTGGCTTTTTGCTACGCCTATTGCTTACCCAAGTAGTTTACTGAAAGAGCCTTGGCGGACCGTCTACGGGATGAACCCCATGGTGGGAGTAGTGGAAGGGTTTCGATGGGCATTACTGGGAACAAGAACGGTTCCTGGCCCGATGATTGCTGTTTCGGTGCTGATATCCATGGCGATTTTGATTGGGGGATGCTTTTATTTTCGTCGAATGGAAAAATCCTTTGCGGACGTCGTGTGAGGAACAAGGATGAGTGACATTGCGGTTCGTGTGGAAGGTCTTAGCAAGCAATTCCACATTGGTAAGAAGGAAGCGAGATACAAAACTCTGCGTGACAGCTTTTCGGATGCCATTGCAGCACCATTTCGACGGGTCGGCAATCTCTTGCGTGGCCATGCCACGGGAGCTTCTGAACTAGACCAAGAGTTTTGGGCGCTGAAGGATCTCTCCTTTGAAATCAAACGAGGCGAAGTTGTGGGTATTATCGGTCGCAACGGGGCCGGAAAGAGCACTCTTCTCAAGATCCTCTCGCGCATCACGGAGCCCACCGCGGGCTTCGCAGAAATTCATGGACGGGTGAGTTCGTTGCTCGAGGTGGGCACAGGCTTTCATCATGAACTGTCCGGGCGAGACAATATTTACCTGAACGCAGCTATTTTGGGTATGAAGAAGGGAGATATTGAAAGGAAGTTTGATGAGATTGTATCTTTTGCCGAAGTGGAAAAATTCATCGATACTCCGGTAAAACACTATTCCAGCGGGATGTACCTTCGCCTGGCCTTTGCCGTGGCGGCCCATTTGGAGCCTGAAATTTTGATCGTGGACGAGGTTCTGGCGGTGGGTGACGCACAGTTTCAAAAGAAGTGCCTCAACAAAATGCGGGACGTCAGTAAGCACGGACGGACGATTCTCTTTGTGTCGCACAATATGCAGGCCGTCACCCGTCTGTGCGACCGCGTAATCCTGTTGAGTCAAGGCAGTCTACTTCAGGATGGCCCCTCAGATGAGGTAGTCGGTTCGTATCTAAATTCTGGGCTTGGCACTAGTGCCGCGCGTGAATGGGAACTGCCAAATGCACCTGGGAATGATGTTGTTCGCTTGCTTGCTGTTCGGGTGCGCTCCAAGGACGGCCAGGTTACGGACGCCGTCGACATCCGTCAACCGGTCGGAATTGAAATGGAGTATGAAGTGCTTAAGCCTGGCTATGTATTAGTGTCGGATGTTGGTTTGACGAACCAGGACGGCATTTGTGCGTTTTATACGTTGGATTGTGATCCTTATTGGCATCGCCAGCCCCGTCCGACTGGTCACTACACAAGTACTGCGTGGATCCCCGGCAATTACTTGGCTGAAGGTACGCTGATTGTACAGGCAAACATCTCCACTTTCGCTCCGTACATTTGCCACGTGGAGGAAGACGATGCGGTAGCGTTTCACGTCATCGACACTCTGGATGGCGATTCAGCCAGAGGTGATTATGCCGGTAAGATGTATGGCGTCGTAAGACCTTTGTTGAACTGGAGCACTCAACTTCACGACAATGGCTCTAAAGGTACACCTATCACCAGTTTCGAGGTGCAGTCGGCTGATAACCTGAAATGAGCAATGGGAGAAAAATGGCGGCATTGGTAACAATTGGCATTCCTGTCTATAGGTGCCTTGACTATCTCCCACAAACCTTGGAATCCGTTCGAGCACAGGACTACGATAATATCGAGGTCATTGTTTCCGACAACGGGATCAATGGGCCAAGACTAGAGGAGATCGTCAACCGCTATTATCGAAAGCCCTTCAGATTGCGCAAGAACCCTGCGACCGTCTCTCCGGTTGCTCATTTTAATCAGATCATTCATGAGGCTTCCGGAGAATACTTCATGATGCTGCATGACGATGATCTAGTCAGTCCGAATTATGTCTCAGAATTGGAAAGCCTTCTCGCGTCCAATTCCAATGTGTCCGTGGCGATTTCAAGGCAAGAGTCGATGGACAAGGCCGGTCACTTCATAAGAGGTTCTGTGGAGAATATTCCGGAGATGATATCTGGCCGTGACTTCCTTAGGGAATGGTCCTATTACACATACAGGTTCATATGCCATACATCGATTCTAGCCAGGACATCTCAGTTGAAGATGTGTGGTGGTTACCCTGACTTTCCTACAGGGAATAGCAGTGACGACGCCTTGCTGATAAAACTCTGCTTGAACAATCATGTCGCCTATAGTCCGAGGTGTCTTTTTCGGAAACGTGAATTTGAGTCTAGCCTTGGGTATGGTTGTAGCTACACCGAGTTAGTCAAGGCTGAAACACAATTCCTGCAATTCCTCGATGCTGATCCATGGATTCTGGAGCAGGCACGAATAAGACCTGCCGACTGGAGTGAGACCAAGAAACACATAATCAGATTGATTTGGGAGACTTGCTTTTCCAGGTGGAGGTACATGTACAGGAAAAGGCTCCCTCGAATGCAGTGGGTACTATCGGCATTTGCGATGCCCTTTATCCCCGATTATTATTCGGCGGTGATCCATACACTTGTTGAGATGGCTCTTTCTCGGGTCAAAGCTCTGCTCCCCAGACAGGGAAGACCTACTGCAGAGCTGTGAGAAATCTCAACCGTTCAGCACTCCCTTCTCGACATTCAGTCTTGAACCATGGAAGTAATCGATCCGTTTCTGCAGGCCCTCGCACAAGGGTCGCGGATCACCTTTCGAGAAAGGTGCAGCCTGGGGCTTCCGAGAAACGCAGACGCCTCCTCGAGTTCCTTGTGGAGTCGTTCGACCTCTGCCAGCGCCTTGTCCAAGCGTGTTCCTGTCCTTTCGCTGGAACTTACCTCCTTTTCCGGTTGTTCAGCTCGGTCGAGCGGTCCTTGGGTCGGGCACATTCATCCAGTTCTACATATCAAGACGCCAGGGATTTGTTCAGCGCCCCAAGAGGGTCAGATTTCAAGCAGTCCCGGGAACACGATAAACAATGACGCAGGTTGATTTAGCGCCTATAAATTATAAGAAGTGATGAGAGTTCTTGTAGTGGGCTCCAAAGGATTCATCGGATCACATTGCCTGAGGCATTTTGTGTTGCGCGGCTATGAAGTCTGGGGATCCGATGTGGTAACCGATTACCCAGCCTCGAACTATTGCCTTATCGATTCGGTGAATTCGGATTTCACAGAGTTATTTCGCCACCAGCAATTTGATCTCTGCATCAACTGTTCCGGCGCGGCCAGTGTGCCGGAATCCCTGCTCAATCCGTTCCGTGACTACACCCTTAACACACTGAATGTTTTTAAGCTGCTTGATGCGTTGCGCAGGTTCAACCCCCAGTGCAAGTTCTTGAACCTTTCGAGTGCTGCCGTTTACGGAAGTCCTGATGTGCAGCCGGTGAGAGAAGAGGCTCCACTTCGTCCGATCTCTCCCTATGGATATCATAAGAAAGCCGCCGAAGAGCTCGCCAGCGAGTTTGCGAGGGTTTACAATCTCCGCGCCTGCTCGCTCAGGATATTTTCCGCATACGGGCCGGGACTTCGAAAGCAGTTGTTCTGGGATCTCTATATGAAGTCCGTCCGAAGTAAAGAAGTATCCCTCCACGGGACGGGTGACGAATCAAGGGATTATATATTCATCGGAGACTTGGTCCGGCTGATGGAAATTGTAGCCACGAATGCCGCGTTCGCGGGAGAAGCCATCAATGCTGCCAACGGAGAAGAACATTCTCTCAGGGATGTCGTGTCATTGTTCTATGACTGCTTGGGATGGAACGGCATGTTTGCTTTTAGCGGCCAAACCAGAAAGGGCGATCCGAAGAATTGGAGAGCCGATATAGGCAAAGTCAGGGAAATGGGATATCAGCCACACACCTCCATGCAAGAGGGCCTCAGAAGCTATATCCAATGGGTCGAAAACACGCCTAGCCCTGAAGTTGGCTTGTAATCAGAAACGGATAACGGGACATACTTCAGCTAAGCGGCCTCGCTTACAGACCCAGGGGGGCACGACTTATGAATCTGTTGGTGGGGGTACCCTGCGGCGACCTGCGGCTTGGTTGAACCATCTGCCGCGAGGAGGACCCTGTTATGCAAACTCTCCGAAGTCAGACATTCAATGCGATCTGATCAAACCCTCCGCCGCATCGGTATTGTTGATCAAACCTCTCTGGGATGGACGGCGGGTTCCAGTTATGTAAGGACCGTGGTCCATTCGCTCGGAAATGCTTGCCGGGGAAATGGAGTAGAACTCTTTCTGCTTTCCCCGCAGCAGAACACGTATCACCGGAAATTGGGCTTTGCTAACATTCTCCCCATCCCACGGCCCCACTATTTTCGCGGTGAGCCGCGCTTGCGAGGATTTTTCGGCTGGCCTAAAAGATCCAGCTTAGCTGACGTTGCTCGCGCACATCAGATATCGGTCTTGTTACCTCTGTCGCGCATCCCTCATGGACTGCCTCACTCAAAAGCCATAGGGTGGATACCTGACTTTCAGCACGTTCATCTGCCTGAGTTCTTTCCCGAAGCGCTGCGTCGAGAAAGAGATACCGCTTTCCTTCTCATGGCACGGCGTGCCGCCCGAGTCATCCTCTCCAGCCGCGATGCCTTGCAGCACTTTGTCAGTCTTTTCCCAAACTATTCCGATAAAGGTAGAGTAGCCTCCTTTCCTTCACCACTCTTTGCGTTTGAGCCACCCCAAGGGGACGTGTCCTCTACTCAGCGCAAGTTTAACCTGCCTGATAAGATTGCCCTCGTCGTCAACCAGTTCTGGCATCACAAGAATCATCTGCTTGTTGTCAACGCAATTAGCCAGCTGCGCCGGAAGGGTATCCGTATACCGGTAGTCATGGTGGGACTTCCGGTAGATGAGCGAGACCCTAGCAACCAAGCCCTCTCCACAGTACTTCAGGCGATGGCTTCGGGGAGTGTCACGGACCAAATCACGGTGCTTGGGCTGGTGTCGGAAGCCGATCTCGTCAACCTAATGCGCGTTGCTGCTGTAGTACTCCAGCCCTCACGGTTTGAGGGATGGAGTACCCCTGTGCAGGATGCGAAAGCTTTGGGAAGGCCTTTGATTTGCTCCGACATCCCGGTGCACCGCGAGCAAGTCCCTGACGCCCTAGGGTTCGTTCCTTGGGACGATCCAGACGCATTGGCCGGCCTCTTGGCCGACAGTTGGAGCAGCCTTGAACCTGGTCCCAATCTCGCCATGGAGAGCCGCAGCTTGGCGGAAGAGCAAGAGTTTGCACAGGTCTTTGGAAAGAAACTATTGAAAATTTGTCAAGAAACCTGGTCCATCTAGGTTGTCAGGCCAGTCAGGAGGTCGCCATTCGATTCGTGCTCAGCCGCGTAAGAGATCTTTATCGAACTTTACAAAAACAAAATGATTACCTGCAATCCCTGCAAAAGGAAACAGAACATCAGCGCTTTGTTTGCGGACAAATGCTCAGCAGACAACTGCTCGAAAGAAAGGAAATCAAATCCATCCGCGATGCTGAATTTCAGGTGTTCTCACAATACGGCGATGACGGCATCATACAATTCCTAATTAGCCGCCTGAAAGTTCCCGATAGAACATTCATTGAATTTGGCGTTGAAAACTACAAAGAGTGCAATACACGGTTTTTGCTAATGAACAATTACTGGAGGGGATTGGTAATTGACTCAGACGAAAAAAATATTGAGTCGATCAAACAGGAGGGAATTAGTTGGCGATACTCCCTTACTGCAGTAAAGCAATTCGTCACAAGAGACAACATCAATCGGATTTTTGCTGAGAATAGTTTTTCCGGTGAACTCGAATTGCTCAGCATTGATGTGGATGGAAACGACTATTGGATTTGGGAAGCCATCAAAACTCTGACGCCTCATATTGTGATCGTGGAATACAATAGTATGTTTGGAATTAAATATCCCATTACGATTCCGTATCAGGAAAAGTTTCATCGCACCGCTGCCAATCGTTCCAATTTATATTACGGCACTTCGCTGAAAGCACTTCATCTACTTGCCCTGCAGAAGGGGTACTCCTTTATTGGATGCAACAGTGCCGGTAACAATGCCTATTTTATTAGAAGAGACAAAATTGAGTTACTCGCACCCATTTCGGCAGTAGCGCTTGAAGAAGGTTATGTAAAAGCGGTGTTCAGGGAGTGTAGGGATGAACAAGGCCGGTTGACTTTCTTGAGCGAGGAATTGCGATTGGACTTGATTAAAGACATGCCGGTTTGGGACGTGGAACGGGAAAAAACATACACCATCAAAGAATTGTTCCTTGCGCATTGAGTGGTTGGGACTGAGTGTTTACAACGAGACAAAAGAGCATGAAGAATCAGAGATTTCTAACGACAGGAAGGCCGTGGATGCCGTGTTTGTGTGCGCAGTCCGCCACAACAGTCGCAAGCTCTCTTCCGGCCTCGCCCAGCCGGTGCCGACGCTTTGAGGCATTCCTCGATTTCACGTGCTCAACCTACATTGGTGCAGGCTTCTTTGACAGGCAGCTGTCGTCGCATAGCTGTGGAGCTTGAAGCTCGTCGCTACGTTGAACTTTTTGACGGATTATGACCATCAAGGGAATAAATAAACTCAAATGCGAAAAATCTTAGTTACGGGAGGAGCTGGATATATTGGCTCGCACGCGGTTAAGGAACTTCAAAAGTGCGGGTACTCAAGCCTGGTTCTAGATAATCTAAGCTGCGGGCATCGTGAATTAGTCAAGTGCGGAGAATTCATTGAGGGAGACTTAGAAGACGGTGCACTTCTGGAAAGTATTTTCTCGCGGAACTCTATCGATGCTGTCATGCATTTCGCTGCTCATGCCTATGTGGACGAATCGGTGAGACACCCGCGCAAATATTACAAAAATAACGTTGGCAACACTTTACGTTTGATCGATCTCATGATTAGGGCTGGAGTAAGCAAGATTGTCTTTTCATCAACCTGTGCTACATATGGAAATGCTGAGAAGACCGTAATCACCGAAGATCACCCACAAAACCCAATTAATCCGTATGGAAGATCCAAGGTTATGGTGGAGCAAATCCTTCGTGATTATGATAAGGCCTATGGAATGCGATCTGTCATATTTCGCTATTTCAATGCAGCAGGAGCCGATCCGGAAGGGGAAATCGGCGAATGGCACGAACCCGAGACTCACCTCTTGCCTCTGATTCTAGATGTAGCTGCGGGAAACAGGGAGTGTCTCGAAATGTATGGAACAGATTACGAAACTCCCGACGGAACCTGCGTACGGGATTATGTTCATGTTACTGATATTGCACGTGCCCACATCCTTGGCCTTCAGTTCCTTCAAGCCGGTAACAACAGCGACGTGTTCAACCTTGGAAACGGTCAAGGGTTCTCGGTGCGTCAGTTGATTGAAAGCGCCGAGAGAGTGACTGGAAGAAAAATCAAAGTAATCGTCGGACGCCGCCGTCCTGGGGATCCAGCAAGGCTTGTGGGAAGTTCAGAAAAGGCCCGAACGATTCTCGGTTGGGAAACTCAATTTCCTGCACTTGAGCCCATTGTTGAAACTGCCTGGAATTGGCACCAAAAACTCTCATCGCCAGTCTCGGCGGTAAAGTCAGTCAAGCTAGATCATGTACTCTCCAAGATTGAGTGAACTTCCCCAGCCGCCCAATGACAAGACCGGCTGGCCGTGGACGGAAGAAAGCAGTCTGTTGCCGAGCCAGATGGCAGACGGGAGTCCTTGGCCAAGAGTGACCCTGGTTACTCCCTCTTTCAACCAAGGATCATTCCTCGAGGAAACCATTCGTTCAGTTCTTCTCCAAGGATACCCTAATCTGGAATACTTCATTCTCGACGGGGCAAGCACTGATAACTCCGTCGAGACCATTAAGAAGTATTCGCCGTGGATTACTTACTGGATTAGTGAACCTGACGGCGGCCAGAGCGAAGCCATCAATCGTGGCCTAGAGATGGGGTCGGGACTTTTCGCCACTTGGATCAACAGTGACGACTTGTTACACAAGGATGCGCTTGCGAAGCATGCGACACAAATCGGCTTTGAAGGAAAGGTCGTCTATGCAGGGATATGCCTGTACCTGGATGAATACGGTACGACCGTCCGCACACACCGTGGCAGAGTTTTCTCTCTGGAAGACCTCCTCCACATCAGAACGGTCTGGCGCGCAGGCGGCAACCTGGTCCAGCCGGAGGTCTTGTTTCCTCGTGAGTTAGCGCTTGAGGTAGGCGGTTTGAACACCAATAACCACCTCACAATGGATTATGAATTGTGGGGCAAGTTTTTGCTTGCAGGGGCCAGGTTCCACTACACTGAGATACCATTTGGCATGTTCAGGAGACATCCAAGCCAAAAGACCCAGGATGGCTTGGACCAAACCCAGTCTCTTATTGATACAGCAAAGAACCTGCTCAGCCTTACCGACTATTTTTCAGAAACAAGTCGAGACGAGATCCTTGCGGACCTAGACGCTTACTATGCTGCGTGCCAGAAGGGCTACTGGAAGAGTTCAGGACGATTAGCAAGAATTGGGTTGCCGCCGTACATCGTAAAGCCACTTCGCAATCTGAGAGCTCGGCTACAGAAGAACGGTTAACGATGTCTTCATACACATCGCAGAAACCCTGTCAGTTTTACGTTCGATGATACTTTGTAATCAGCTTTGTCCAGCCAGACATTCGCTTCTTGAGTCACACCTATTATGAACCCCCATGCTTCCAAAGGTCCCATCGCGCTGCAACGCTGTGACACGTTTGTCGGGCGTACGATGAACTGGTTGTACGATCATCTATGCTGTGTTCCACGCTATACCCCTCTTGTGCTTTGTGATCAGCTGATGAATCGTGAAGAATTTCCCCTGATTGAAGATTGGTGTATCGATTCCAGTTTCACACGTCGCGTTTGGCGCCGACTTACGGGGAGTCGCTTGTTCCCAAGTGAATGGCGACGACTACGTCGGCTCGCACCGAGTGTCCTTCACTCTCACTTCAGCTATGTGGCTGTAGGCGACTATGCGCTTCAGCAGGCCCTCGAAGTGCCTTGGGTCGTAGGCTTCTATGGAGCTGACGTTTACCAGAGGGATTCCTTGAGCCGTGAGCAGCTGCAAGAGATCTACGCGCAGATCTTCGACAGAACCTCGCTGGCTCTGGCTCTCGGGCCGGTGATGAAAGCTCAACTTGAGAGCCTTGGTTGCCCCGCTGAGAAGGCCATGGTCCATGCTCTTGGCGTCGACGTCGAGCACCTTCCCCGCAAATCGCGCGTCCTCAGGCGTGGTGAACAGCTGAAGATTCTTTTTGCAGGCACTTTCCGCGAGAAAAAGGGCCTCCGGTACGCAATCGAGGGAGCAGCTTTGGCGCGGCGAGCGGGCGTACCGTTAAAATTGGGGCTTGTAGGCGACGCGGGGACCAAGGATGGCGACCGTGAGACCAAGGAAGAAATCTTTCGGCTGATCAGAAATCTCGGTATTGAGGAGGTCGTCACTCACCATTCGTTTATTCGCTTCAATGAGCTGGTCGAATTGGCTCTCGACTCGCACGTTTTCCTGGCTCCAAGTGTGATTGCAGCGGATGGCGATGCTGAAGGTACGCCCTTTGTGCTTCAGCAGATGATGGCCACAGGAATGCCCGTCATAGCCACTCTCCATTCCGACATCCCCTACTTGTTCGGCGAACACAAGCATTTGCTGGTTCCAGAGCGCGACGCCAGCGCCATCGCACATCGCCTTCAACGATATGCGGACGATCCTGACGCACTTATTTCAGACGGCACTGCGTTACGCCATCAAGTCCATCAATTCTTCGACGTCCGCAAGTGCGCTGACCGCCTCAGCACCCTTTACGATTCGGTCTGCTAACAGGAAGTGAAAAGGGCAAGGTTTTCATTCAAGTGTCGGCCTCACAAGGTTCCTCAATGATATCTTAGCCCGGCTTAGCTATGAAAAACCGGAGCGGGTTATGAAGTTCTATTCAGTGACGAGGGGCTCTCTCACTGAACTAGTATTGACTGTCATTCGACAGCAGTCCCTCCTCTCAAGTAATCAATCCTGATAAAGGGTCTCTAGACTAAACACTCAAGGGTCTCTTGAACCAGAGCTACTAGACTAAGTGCGCCGGTGAAGGCGTAACCGGCCCACTTTCTCGAGACACACCTGGGAAAATCGGTCGGACAATCTTGAACCATCTCAAAAATATCGCCATTGTTGCAGGTGCGCGCCCAAACTTCATGAAGGTGTCGCCCTTGCTCCGGGAACTCTCCAAACATTCCGAGGTTTTTCGTGCCAGGCTTGTCCATACGGGCCAGCACTACGATCCCGAAATGTCGGATGTCTTCTTTAAGGAGCTCGACCTTCCTCAACCGGACTGCTTTCTCGGTGTAGGCTCTGGGAGCCATGCAGAACAAACAGCCAAGGTCATGCTTGCTTTCGAGCAAGTGTGTCTTGGAGAGCGGCCAGATCTTGTCGTGGTTGTGGGTGATGTGAACTCAACAATGGCATGCGCGATTACGGCGAAGAAGCTTTGTATTCCCGTTGCCCACGTCGAAGCTGGCCTTCGAAGTCGCGACTGGACGATGCCGGAAGAGATTAACCGGGTGATAACGGATGCGGTTTCCGACCTCCTCTTCACGCCATCCCGCGACGCCGACCAGAACCTGTTCCAAGAGGGAGTGTCTCAGGAGCGCGTCCACTTTGTAGGAAACATCATGATTGACTGCCTGCTGGAGCAGCTTCCTAAAACTGAAAACTATGACACACTGCGGCGATTCGGAGTGGATGCCGGAAAGTACGCTACCCTGACCCTGCACCGCCCGGGCAATGTGGATTCTCCCGAGGTTTTCAGGGGTATCGTCGCTGTCATGATCGAGCTATCGCAGCAGTTGCCGATCATATGGCCGGTTCATCCGCGGTCACGTAAGATGTTGGATCAACTCGGTCTCGCGCAGCAATTAGATATTTGTCCAGGTCTAAGGCTGACCAATCCCATGGGATACCTTGACATGTTGACCCTGAACCGATGGGCCCGGATAATCCTTACCGACTCGGGAGGGTTGCAGGAAGAGGCAACGATTCTGGGTGTGCCTTGCGTCACTCTCCGCGAGAACACAGAACGTCCTGTAACTATAGAAGCAGGCGCCAATCAGGTGGTGGGAAATCATCCCTCCAAAATACGGGCCGCGGCATGGTCTGTCTTGAAAGGCAACGGACGTAAGATCCGTGTCCCAGAACTGTGGGATGGGAAAACTGCGTCCCGCGTTGTTCATGTTTTGAACATGTTCCTCTCCACTGATGATAAGAAATAAAATCCGCTACGTGCTTCGGCCGTTCCAACAAATCGCCGATTTTGTGCGGCTACCTGGCGCTGCCAAAGCTGAGTACAGAGCCGATTCTCGCGGGTTGCCTGCACAGGATCCGGGCGTTGAGCGAGCTATTGATGAGGGTGTGGCTTGGCTGGGCCGTGCCCAGGACCATTCAGCCTCCGCGGACGGCGGTGTGGCGCGGCACTACAACCTGCTTTCCGGCTGGAGCACTTCTTATCCTGAGACCACCGGTTACATCGTACCCACGATGCTGGAGTATGCGAAGTTGCGAGGAGATGAGTCGGTCCGTCAGCGGGCCAGGAGGATGTTGGATTGGTTGGTTTCCATACAATTTCCAGAGGGGGGATTCCAGGCAGGACTCATTGATTCGACTCCGGTTGTTCCTGTTACCTTCAATACCGGTCAGATTCTTCTCGGTCTGGCCAGCGGTGTTCAGGAATTTGGAGTGTATCGCGAATCCATGTGCCGTGCTGCTGACTGGTTGGTCAAGACCCAAGATCCAGATGGCTGCTGGCGTCGACACCGTACCCCGTTTGCGGCGCTAGATGATAAGACCTACGAAACCCATGTAGCTTGGGGGTTACTCGAGGCAGCACGACTTGAACCGCACAAGCCTTATGCCCAAGCGGCACTGGCCAATGTGCATTGGGCGCTAAAAAGACAGCGGGAGAATGGTTGGTTCGAAGGGTGCTGTCTGACGGACCCCGCTAGACCATTAACCCACACGCTAGGGTATGCGTTGCGTGGAATTGTTGAGGCCTATCGATTTACTAAGGACAAGACAGTTCTCGATGCAGCCCTCAAAACAGCGAACGGCCTTTTGACAGCCATCCGAGAGGACGGGTTTGTGCCTGGGCGTCTGCTTCCTGACTGGAGCGGCGCCGTCAACTGGGCCTGTCTGACGGGAAGCGTTCAGATCGCAATCTGCTGGTTTCTTTTGTATCAGGAGACCGGAACGGTTTCATACCGTGATGCCGCTCGTGCTGTGAACAGGTTTGTGCGCCGAACTATGAAGGTTGATGGCCCCTTAGAGACGCGAGGCGCGATCAAGGGATCATTCCCAATCAGTGGCCAATACGGAACCTTCCAATATCTCAACTGGGCCTGCAAGTTTTTCATCGACTCAAACATGCTGGAGTGCACTCTTGGACAGCGTTAGTACCATGATGGCAAGAGTGGTAAACCAACTCATTTGGTGGGTTTTTGTAGTCGTTGGCTTATCGGTTTTTTTCAGTGCCCCCTACTACTTATCGCATGAGCTCTTTAGGATGTCCCGCCCCGTCATGCTGGCTGTAGCGTTGATCTCCTCGGGTATGATTCTTTGGATCGCGCTGTCTCGCCATCCACGGCCGGTGCAGCCAATACTGAAGGGACGCAGGGATCGCTTGATTTTCTTGATCGTGATTCTCGCGGGTGTTCTCTTGCAGGCTGAGTGGGTGGCCTTGGTCGTGCCGGTGCAGTCATCCGATGCTTTGGACTATTCGAATACAGCTCGTCGCCTGGTAGAAACGGGGACATACGCAACAGACATTGGGGCTGGACATCTGCTGCATGCGGGCCGTCCCCCGGGGTACCCATTCTTTCTGGCTGCCGTTATGGAAGTCTTTGGAGCCAAACCGTGGGTCCCCACGCTCGGGAACATTCTTATCAACATCCTGACGGGCATCGTCGTGTTCTCCATGGCCACGCAGTTTGCAGGAGACAAAGCTGCGTCACTGGCATTGCTGTTGCTGGCCTTGTGGCCTTCCAATACGGCAATGGTGGGGCTGGCCGCAACTGAACCCCTCTCCGTGTTCCTTGTTGTTGCCGGATTGTGGGCTTTTGCGATGTCCACCAGCCGCAACAGATCACGCTACGCTGTTCTCGCTGGAGTGGTTACGGGACTGAGTGCACTGGTACGTTCTCAACTCTTGATACTCCCAGCTGTCTGGGTTCTCTTCGTTGCCATGGATCGGGTGAAGCGTTGGGTAAGCATCAAGCATACTGCTCTGGCAATCATGGCGATGTTGCTCACCATCATGCCTTGGGCCGTCCGGAATTATAGGGTTCTCAGAGCTTTTGTGCCGGTCTCTACCAATGGGGGAGATGTGTTTTACCGTGCGAACAATCCGCTGGCCACTGGTGGATGGATCAGCCAAGGTGAAAGAAGATTGGATGTAGATATGTTCGGCGGTGACGAAGTTCAATGGAATCGCACCGGGTTCGCATGGGGGATGGAGTGGATCAAGAATCATCCTCTTGCTTTTTTGAAACTTGCCCTTGTGAAGGAGCATATTCTTCTTGGGAAGGATGATAGTGGCATCAGGTGGAGTCTGAAGATGGGCCATAACGAAACGGGCATGTTCTGTAGGTCAATGTGGGGAATTTCAGATGCATGGTGGATAGGCGTGTGGGCACTGGCCTTGATAGGCGCTATTCGTTGTCGCCATTTCTTCGCTGGCAACCCCACGGGAGGGCTAATGCTCTCGATAGTCCTTTTTTTCGTGTTCACTCATTGCATCTTTGAGAGCCAGCCGCGTTACCACATGCCATTTGTGGGAATACTGGTCGTGATTGCAGCTATGGCTGTTTTCCCTGCTCAAGTGCGAACACATTTAGTCCGGCACAAATCAGCAGAAAACGATAAACTCCAAATACGCAAAGTGACCCATGCAATTGATGAGGGCAAAGTCGAATTCAGTTCAGTCAACTTTCGCCCATGAGATTGATGAAAGGGCAGTGCCCGGTCGACGCCCGAAATTGCTTTTTCTGGCTTATCACTTCCCTCCATCGCAAGCTGTCGGCTCTGTCAGGGCCTGGAATATGGCGAAGTACCTGGCGAGGTTGGGTTGGGAAGTAACTGTAATCACACCAGACCCGTCCCTCTGCCGGAGTGTCAACGATCCCATAGGCACAGAGGCAAACCTGAAATCCAGGTCAACATTTGAGCTGCCTGAACCGTTCTGTCCTGAAATCGCGGATGCAGGGATTGCAGGGCTGAACAATTGCAATACTGTCGGTTCCCATCTTACGGTTTCCCTTGTGGTGGTCAGGGAATTTCAGGGCTTCTCAATGGTCCCAGAACACTACGAGTTCGGCATATCTAGGAGGAATCGGAAGTGAAACTCATCCGAAAGTCGCGTAGCTGGTTGAAGGATAGAGCCACAACTGTCCGCACAGCCGCTGACTTTCGTTCTGCAAGAAGAGATCTCTTGTCCTCCCCTGCCCTGGCCGACAAAGAGAAAGCTTTGCTTGAAAAGGTTTCACTTCGGGTTCACCTTAACGACGAAATGTATGCACCCTTCAATGCACATGACTACCTTTCTGCTGGATTGTCCGCGCTCTGTTGTATTGAAAACGCCGTCAACCAATCAACCCGAGACAATGCTATACGATTTATCCTTGATTTTCCTTGCGGATACGGGAGAGTGCTCAGATTCCTAAAGGCGAGGTTCCCTGATGCAGAGATCACCATTTCTGACATCGACAGCGTAGCGCTGGGTTTCTGCAAACGCGTGTTCTCTGTCGGAGGCGCAGAATCAGACGTGGACTTCAGTAACCTGTCGCTGCCTAACAAATTCGACATGATTTGGTGCGGCTCTTTAACTACCCATTTGGACGAGAGGGATACAACTGAGCTGTTGAGGTTTTTCCGTAACCATCTTTCACCTGGTGGCCTTTGCGTGTTCACAACTCACGGGCAGCTTTCTGTAGATCGGATGGAGAAAAAGACACAGACATATGGGTTGACGGAGGGTGCCCAAAAGGAACTACTTTCACAGTTTCATCAAAAGGGATATGGATATGCTGAGTACAAGATCGGTCATGGACACGGCATATCAGTGGTGTCTCACAAGCGTATGCTGGCAATAGCACGCAGTGTCGCGCCGTGGAATCTGACGTCGTATATGGAACGGGGGTGGGACAACCTCCAGGACGTGTATGGTTTTACTATGTCAAGCGCCGAGCCAGGCGCTGCAGCGAACGAGCCAACAGCCCCGCACCAGTGAGCTTTGGGCGATAGGGAACATGCCAGGGATAAGCCTGGTTTGCGACCTCGATGAATCCTTGGCAGAGGCCAATAGCAGCAAACGACAAACTCTAAATTTAAATATGTGAAGTGACCCATGCAATTGACGAGCGCAAAGTCGAATTCAGTTCAGTCAACTTTCGCCCATGAGATTGATGAAAGGGCAGTGCCCGGTCGACGCCCGAAATTGCTTTTTCTGGCTTATCACTTCCCTCCATCGCAAGCTGTCGCCTCTGTCAGAGCCTGGAATATGGCGAAGTACCTGGCGAGGTTGGGTTGGGAAGTAACTGTAATTACACCCGACCCGTCTCTTTGGCGGAGTGTCAACGATCCCGTAGAGGCCGACGCAAACCTGCGGCAGGAAGGAATCCGTCGGATCTTGACACGCCACGATTGGTGTTGTTTGAACCCTTCTCTGCTGAAATCCGCGAATACAGGGATCGCAGGACTGGCAGGCGGGATTTGTCGCAGAATAGCCTGGCGTCTCAAAATGACTCATACCGTTGGCTGGGCCAAACATGCTCTGCGGGCTTGTTCTGCTTTGCCCGAAACGGATGTGGACATCATACTGGCGACGGGGTCGCCCTTTCTGGCGTTCAAGCTGGCAAGGCGTCTTGCAGATAGATTCGGTTGTCCCTACGTCCTGGATTATCGCGACCCCTGGACGGGTAATCCGCATGCTTCGCGCCCTGACCGGCCTTCCACGATTCGGGAGGAAAGAAAACTGCTCGCCGGTTCTGCGGCCGTAACAATAGTGTCTCCTTCCTGGGCTCGGGCAATGGAACGGCGTTTCGATATTGGAACGAAACTGCATGTGTTGACTAACGGGTATGATCCGGAAGAGGTGGCAGATGTGAAACCGAAAGACTATGCTCATTTTTCGATCATCTACACGGGGCTCTTTTATCCTCCCAAGCGAGTGATCTCTCCGGTCATGGCCGCTCTCAGCCGTCTCAAATCCACCTTGAACGGGGCGGATGGGGAGTGGTTCTTTCACTACTACGGGACGGAGGGAGACCATGTTCTTGAGGAATCGAGGAGGTTTAACGTCACAGAGCGTGTGGTCATTCACGGGAGGGTTTCCCGGCCCGAAGTTCTCTCTGCTTTGCGAGGAGCGGACGTCGCTCTCGTGATAAGCTCGGTTGTTGAGGAGAAGTCAGTGGAAGACCATGGAATTGTGCCCGGCAAGTTGTTTGAGACTCTGGGGTTGGGAACGCCAATTCTGCTGATTGGCCCTCCTGGCAGCGATGCCTCTCAAATGATTTCCGAGAGCGGTGTACATGGCTGTTTCTCAGGGACAGATGTTCAGGGCATAGTTCACTGGCTGCAAGAGAGGGTTCGAGAAAGGAACCGCGGCGTTTCAAATCCAGCTCCCAAACTTGCCTGGCCACAGTTGGCCAAGAATCTGGACAGCTTGTTGAGGGAACAACTGCCAAGCCGCGAGCTCATTCGGGTGCACGACTTGAATTGATGTTGAACCGACGGAGATAAGACAGCCATTGTTGCTTGGTACATGATCATTAGCGTTGTCGCCGGGCTCCTCAAGACTGGTTTCGGTTGCGAGGCTGGAAGATTGCAGGAAAACTCCCTCGTCGGCTGAGGAGGGGACGTGGCGCGTAGGGACGGTGGTCGCGGAGCGACACTGCGGTGGTGTGAGTCGATGCGATCTCGCTATCGATTTGGCTTTTCCGCGACCGTTCAAACCACTCCCGGCTGTGGTCCCTGGCCGCGGGACGTCCGCGACAAAAAGTAGTACTAATTAGTCCAATCCGGCTGCATCGCGGAATCCTTTCCACCGGAAGCCCTCGGCTGCAAACTCCTCAGGAGACAGACTGGATGCCCAAGGTCAGCGTCATCATTCCCACTTACAATCGAGCCAAGCTCTTGCCTGCTGCAATCCAAAGCGCTTTGGACCAGACCTTCCAAGACTTGGAAATCATCGTGGTGGACGACGCCTCCCCAGACAATACCGCCGATGTCGTAGCCGGCTTCAAGGACTCCAGAATCCGCTACGTCCGGCACAGCGCTAACAAGGGTGAGGCCGGCACAAGGAACACGGGTTTGAGACATGTCTCAGGCGATTTCATCGCTTTCTTGGATGATGATGACTTGTGGCTGCCGGAAAAACTGGAAAAGCAGATGCGTCTACTCGAGTCGAGTCCACCCCGGGTCGGTGCCGTCTACTGCGGATTCACGCGGGTGGAGCGCAGCACCGGCAACGTGATCGGCGAGACTAAGCCAGAAAAACGGGGAGATATCTTCCGCGATATGGTCCTCGAAAACTGCGTGGTGGGAGGCGGCTCCACTGTTTTGCTGAGGAAGAGGTGCCTAGGGGAGGTGGGAGAGTTCGACGAGGAGATTCCCTTCGGACCAGACTACGACATGTGGATTCGGGTCTCGCAAAAATTCCAGTTCGACTTCATTAATGAGCCGTTGATGATATACCATGAACACACTGACAGAATGTCGACCAATTATCCCCTCATGATTGCCGGACTCGAGGCTCAGCTGCGGAAATATGGACACCTGTTCGCCGGCAATCGGAGAAGTTACAGCGAGAAGTATCGATCCCTAGGGAGTCACTACCTTCGGATCGGTAATCCCTCTCGTGGTCGTCAGGCTTTCCTGAAGGCGCTGTGTCTTTACCCGCTCGAGCCCAGAAACTATTTCTACTTTCTCGCTTCCTGCCTGGGCCTTCAGAACTACAAGAGACTGATGGTCGTCAAGCAGCGAATTGTGAGGGCCCCTTGGAACGGGTCGACCAGACCGTCGAGCATCCGTAGCTGACTGCATTCAACTCCATAGCCTGTCCGTCACCGACTGACTGGTGGTTTCCTCGTGTTGCGAAGCGAAATCCAAAGCCAGTCAAAGGAACTTCTCGTTCAAATGTGCGGTATAGCGGGTTTTGTAGGAAGCATTGAGGGTAGCGGTTCGGGCAAGGGTGTGCGGACTATGGTCTCCGCGCTTGCCAGACGCGGCCCCGACAGTGAGGGCATAGAGTCTTGGCCCGACGCCGTCCTGGGGCACCGCCGTCTGGCTATTTTTGATCTCAGCGACGCCGGCAGGCAGCCGATGCTCTCGGCTGACGGACGTGTGGGTATTGTGTTTAATGGATCAATCTACAACTACCGGGAGCTCCGGGAGGACCTCAAGAACCGCGGGTGCCGCTTCCGAAGCGACACCGACACGGAGGTTTTGGTTTACGGTTACATCGAATGGGGATTGGATGCTCTGCTCAAGAGGTCGAAGGGCATGTTCGCCTTTGCCCTCTGGGATAGCACACGCCGGAAACTGTTTCTTGTACGCGACCGGCTAGGTGTGAAACCTCTTTGCTATGCAGTACACGGCCGGGCGCTGGCCTTCGCCTCTACTCCCAGAGCTCTGCGGAGCGCTGGTCTGGTGGACGATTTGGATCCGCAGGCATTGCTTGCGTTCCTTAGTCTGGGATACGTTCCCGATCAATTGTCCGTGTACCGAGGGGCGAAGAAAGTACCGGCCGCGACAGTGATCGAATGGGAAGCTGGCGAACTGACGGAAAGAAAGTACTGGCAGCTTCCGGAACCTCGTTCTGAGCCACAGTTCTCCTTTGATGAAGCCGTCGAGGAAACAGAACGGCTCTTTCTTAAAGCAGTCGAATCCCGGCTCTACGCGCATGTTCCGGTCGGCTCTTTGCTCAGCGGGGGAATTGATTCGGCACTCGTTTGCTGGGCAATAGCCAAGCTGGGTGGGGACATCACTGCTTTTACCGTGGGAGTGCCCGGAGATCCCTGGGATGAAACCAAAGCGGCAAGCGAAACAGCCAAAAGGCTCGGTGTCAGCCACAAAGTGCTTCAAATGTCGGAACAGGAAGAGGTCAGTGCCGAACAGTTAACCTGGGCGTATGCCGAGCCGTTTGCTGCTGCATCAGGTCTTGGAATGCTCAGGATTGCCGAAGCTGTTTCGGGTGACGTCACTGTCTTGCTCACAGGCGACGGAGGAGATGACGTCTTTCTGGGTTATCCAAGGCACCGGCACCTGTGGGCCGCAGACAAGGTGCCTCGCTGGGCTCGTCCCGTGTTGAGCGCAGGTTGGGGCCAGATGCGGCGAGGATTTCCTCGAAAAGGGGCCCTGCGCCGCTTCGCTGCCTTCCTGGACTATGCATCGGGAGACCTCAGCGCCTTTTTCGACCACGCACTTTGGTTGCGTAATCCTGATTTCAAACTGCTTTTGGGTGAACGATTGATCCCTCAGAGTGGTGTGGTGGAAAAGGACCACAGTGGAAGAGGCCCCGACGCTTTGGCCTCATTGCTCAGCCACGAGTACCGTTCTCGCTTCGTGGGGGAGTATATGACAAAAGTGGATGGAGCGACGATGTACCATGCTCTGGAGGCCCGTTCCCCATTTCTCGATCAAGACCTATGGGAATTTGCTGCCGCTCTTCCGTACAATACCAGACTGCATAGCGGAAAACTCAAGGCCGTCTTGCGCAGAATAGCTACCACAAGACTCGGACCTGAAGTTGCGAAACGGAGGAAGATCGGGTTTGGAATTCCGGTCCAGCGGTGGCTTTCTGGACGGTGGCGAAAACGGGTCGAGGACGCCTTTCAGGATTCGCTACTCGCCCGCGAGGGGTGGGTGAATGCAAGTCAGGTTCTTCATTTGTTGCGAACCCCACCTGGGGAACATTTGGACTATCTGTGGCATCTTTATGTGCTCGAGTTATGGATGCAAAAGGAAACCGCAGGGACGAGCGTGATTCGTGAAGACGAAACCGCCGGCCTTAGAAAATCCTAAGTGGTAGCACAGCATCTACACACAACATTTTCCCATGACTATCCTACGGTTAGAAATGGCGCCATCTAGCTAGCGGTTTGGAATGGCTTGCCGGAACAAGTGAGAAAGTCAGTGGTACCGTCATGACTCGGATGAACACGTATCGAAGAATTCCCAACGGTGTCGCGCCGGGTCGTATTTCGCCTTTCGAACACCCCCGGACGATCACTCGCTCATACGTCTTGCGCTCCATTATTCATTATGCCTTCTATGCGTTTATCTTCACCATTCCGTTTGAATCAGTAGGGTTTGCCGACGACTATTTGAGTCTTTCAAAGATCTCGGGACTTTTCTTTGTATTGACTGCTTTTCTCAGTGCGCGAATGTGCTTTCGGCGCCCCCCGATGGCTTTCTGGTATTTCTTTGGTTACTTGAGTGTCGTCGCGGTGATGATCCCTTTCCAGCAATCCGACTTCATCTCCTCGATCATCTCGCGACTCATCACCATGACCCAGTTGTTGATCCTATTCTGGATTTCATGCAATCTCCTGGGCGACGAGCGCGTGGTGAAGGGAGTTCTCTTGGCTCTGATCATGGCATGTACAGCCGTAGCCATCCTTATGTTGTTGGGTGTGGGAAGTGCTGACGAGCATGGTCGCGAGACGGCGCTCGAAGCGAACCCAAACACGCTGTCCACCGTCCTATCGTTGGGATTACTGGCTCTTTTGGGCTTGGCATTTGGCCGGCAGAAGAGTGATTTCAAGACCTTTTTGTTCATGGCGCTCTGCTCCGGGATCTTGGCAATCCAAATCGTGCGGACGGGTTCTCGAGGTTCGCTCATTGCTCTCATCGTGGGTTTTCTGGCTTTTCCGATGAAAAGGACCAAGAGCCTCGCATCAAGATTTGGGCTCGTGCTGGTTGGGGCTCTGGCTATCGGCTCTCTGGTTTGGACTTCTTACCGGTCAGAGTCAGTCCGGGAACGCTGGGAAAGAACCTTTGCCACGGGTGACACGGCTGGTCGGGATACCATTTTTTCTGACGCCTGGGACATGTTCCTGGAGAAGCCCATGCTTGGCTGGGGGCCCGTAACGCATTTATATGAACTCGGTTCCCGGCTTGGCAGAGAATACAGGGATCCGCACAACTTGTATCTCTGGGTCCTGACAGAGACGGGGATTTTAGGGGCCATTCCTTTCTTCATTGGGCTTTGGCTCACATGGAAATCGGCTTGGCGGGCACGAGACGGGCTTCAAGGTGTATTGCCGCTGGCCATGCTCGTTTGCCTGCTCATCAGCAACGTATCAGGCACCCTGATTGACAGAAAGCTGTTCTGGATTGTACTCGCCTATGCTCTTGCCAGTGCCTATTACACCACCTACCAAAAACGTCCAATAGGCTCCCCGCGAAAGAGTCAACCGGCAAGTAATCGCCCTATGGGTCTTCAGGCAAGATGACGGGTTTAGCCCGAGATCGCCTTCGCGTGATCTTGATGACATCAGGGTTTCCAACCACGGACAAACCTGGTAACGGTATTTTCAACTTGCGCGCCGCGAAGGCCTTGAAGAATCTGGTGGATCTGACGGTGATTCACTTGCGAGCCTGGAAGCCTGGGCGTCGACGAATCGAAGCGACGAAGCTCGAAGGAATACCGGTTTACACGGTTACTGCCCCACAAATTCCCTGCTACAAGTGGCTCAATGGTCCCCTCTACGAGTATTTTGGATGGTCACAAGTTCGGTCGTTGTTCAACGATTGCGACTTGATCCATTCTGTTGGGGCTGATTTTGCTGGCGTGATGGCGAGTTCATGGGCTCGGCGAGTGCCTGTGCATCACATTACTCAGGTCGTCGGGAGTGACATCAATTCTGTCATTCCCAGGCAAAGGGGAAGCCGGGCCAGCAAAGGGTGGGAAGAGCAGCTCCACGGAGTCGCGTGCAACAGTCGCGCACTGGCACAGGCATTCGTAACCCTGCATCCAGCGGTACCTAATGTGAAAGTGATCTACCGGGGCGTCGACTTGGACCGCTGTCGTCCGACCGGACCCGCAATCGGCCCACTCGTTCATCGACCGCCGGTACGGTTTCTTTTTCTCGGGGGGTTTCCAGCCTACCGGGATTCGCCCCATCGCACCAATACGAAGGGCGGACAGACTCTGTTGGCGGCCTGGCGAGAGGCGGAGGAAGACCTCATTGCGTCGGATGCTTCTCTTCTGATTGGCGGGCCTGACTCGAATGCGAAGATTGTTAACGGTTGGAGGGCTGAGCTGGTCGATCCGAGCAGAGTGCATTTGGCAGGCCATCTCCACCCTGACCAGATTCCCCCGCATATCCGTTCCTCCGACGTCGTGCTGATTCCCAGCCTGGCAGAGGGTCTGCCGAATGTTGCAGTCGAAGCCGGCGCTTGCGGGAGGCCGGTCTTTGGAAGCAATGTCGGCGGAATACCTGAAGTTATTGTTGATGGTGAGACAGGACTACTCTTGCCTGCAGGTGAAGTGAAAGCTTGGAAAAACGCATTGATAGCATATGCCAGGAAGTCTTTTGAGTTGAAAGCGATGGGGGATCGCGCCCGTTGCCGAATGGAAGCGCTCTTCGATTCCAGGACCTACGGCGAACAGATGATGAATCTTTACAGGGTGGCGCTGCGAGAGCCGCTTTCCGGTGGAGACGCGACACATGTGTGGAATACCGGGCTTCGTCGAGTCGAGAGAGATCGTCTAAGCGCTGTCCTGAAGATGAACAGGCATCGAGGGCCAGATGATTGGTGGATGACTTTCTTTGGCATACACTCGAGGGCCTGCCACGAAGCTGTCCATTCGAGCAGCCGCCAAACCTTGCCGAAATCGATTGGATGATCGGTCAAGGTGGGGAAGAGTGGTTCTGGCGTTTCCGTTGCTCTCTGGATCTGCTTTTCCTGAAGACTGGAAGACCCCACTGCATAAGGTGGCATTTTCAGCATAGGAGATGGCTTGAGGAAGACCAAGATCATTCATCTCACTTCGGCTCATCCGCCGTTCGACATCCGCATCTTTCACAAAGAGTGTGTAACGTTGGTGAAGATGGGTTATGAAGTCGTCCTGGTCGTCCCGCACGAGCAAGACGAAATTGTGGACGGGGTGCAGGTGCGTGCCGTTTCCCAGCCGAAGAACCGCATCGAACGCATGGCTCGCACGCCCTGGATGGTCTTCAAGAAGGCTTTGGAAGAGGACGGTGACGTATACCAGTTTCATGACCCAGAGTTGATACCGGTGGGTATGCTGCTCACGCTGAGGGGAAAAGCCGTAGTCTATGATGTTCACGAGGATGTGCCTGAGGACATACTTACAAAAAGCTACATTCCCCGGTTTGCCCGAAGGACCGTCGGCTGGGCTGCGGGACTGATGGAGCGTTTAGGAACCGTGTTTTTCAGTGGAATTGTTGCCGCCACTCCCGCAATTGCCAGGCAGTTTCCCCCCAAGAAGACTGCTCTGGTACAAAACTTCCCTGTGATTCACACCTTAGAACCAAACGTGTTTCGCCCCCATGCGGAGCGTGCTCCTCTGGTGGCCTATACCGGAGGAATCACGCTCATACGGGGAGCAAAGGAAATGATCCAAGCCATTGCCTTGCTGCCCGAAGACTTTAATGCGAAATTGGTTCTGGCAGCGCGCTTCAGCCCACCGGAGCTGGAGCAGGAAGTCAAGCAGATGCCGGGATGGAGCCAGACCGAGTACGTCGGGTGGCAGTCAACGCAAGAGGTGGCCGAATTACTGGGACTTGCTCGAATGGGCTTGGTCTTGTTTCATCCGGGCCCGAACCATACGGAAGCTCAGCCGCATAAGCTGTTCGAATACATGTCAGCCGGAATCCCGGTGGTTGCCTCCGACTTTCCGCTTTGGCGCAAGATCATTGGCGGCGCCCAGTGTGGCCTTTTGGTCGATCCGTTGAAGCCGGAGGCCATTGCCCAGGCGATTCAGTGGTTGCTGGAGCATCCCTTCGAGGGCGAGGCGATGGGACGCCGCGGCCAAGAGGCAGTGAACTCCCTCTACAACTGGGACAATGAGAGCCGAAGGCTTCTGAATCTCTATGAAAACCTTGCCTTCGTCAACCCAGCCAGTGCGAGATCGTAGAGTCTAAGCCAACAAATCTCAAAACATTCATAGTCCGTTCTTCTACAGTGTTTTGACATTGCAATTACAAAAATGCTCCTGGTGTTCTTGGTTGACCTTGCCAACGGAGCCTCAAGTCTATTTCAGGCAGCGTAGTATGAGTACTTTCAGTTGGTACACGAGTTGCTTGGTTTCAGAACTGTTACATGAAGTAACCTGAAATTGAAGTCAAGCCATAATTCGTAATATAAGGATGACAAAATAATGAAGCCAAGAATCGAGAGAGTAGGTAGTTTGTCGTTCGTAGCCGTTGTTGTTTTCATGCTTTCTGCGAGCGTTTTCTGTTCCGAGGTTGTTGCTGCCAGTTACTATATCTCGCCCAATGGATCTGACTCCAACAATGGAACTTCCGGCGCTCCTTGGAAAACCTTTCCCTTCGCTATCCCGAGGTTGCAACCCGGGGATTCGTTGATACTCAAGGATGGAACTTATACCCAATCAAACAGTGGGTTCATTTCAATCAGTGGAAAGAGTGGTACCGCCACAGCTCCGATAGCTATCAAAGCCGAAAATGAACGGAGGGCCTTGCTTTCTGGAGATGGACTCACACGAACACTCTTCATGAATAACTGCTCTTATTGGGTTGTTGAAGGACTTCGCTTGAGAGGTGCCGACAACACCGCGGCGGGAACTGGAGATGTGGCGAGTCTTTACAACTCACATCACATCACTGTTCGAAGGCTTTTGGTGACCCACAACAACCGCTACAAGAACTCGCATCTGTTTGAAAATACGAACTTGGTGGATTCATTGTTTGAGGAAAATGAGTTGTATTACTGGCACCGGCATGGTTGGTCTGATACGTCTGGACAGAGGAACGTCTACCGCCGAAATTATGCCAATAGCCGTGGTTATGCGAATATTAGCGGTGGCTATCCTTCGGGCTCTGGTGCAAATGGTGATTCATTTATTTCCTTATATCCAGGCAAGGACACGATTGTAGAGAACAACATTTCTGAAGGAAACAGCGCCTTTTCTGAACTGAATGCTGCTGGTTATGGGGGTGTTTTAGCTGATGACAATCAGTTTCTTGGTAACATTTCTCTTAATGAAGAATATGGAATTAAACCGGTCGCTCGCGGCAATACAGATTCTTTGATGCCGCATAATACTTTGATTAAGAATCATGTATCAATCAATACGAAGTATTCCGGCGTCTATTCTCGTAGCGCCAAGACCACTCGTATCGAGAATTCCTCTTTCATTGGTGGCAGCAGTTCTCAAGGTAGTGGTGTAATCGCAGATCGGGATGGCTCCGCCTTGGGAGATGGGACTTACTCAATAAGTTTAGTCAACACGCTAGCTACTGGATATTCAGCAGGTTATGGAGTCACTATTTCAAACTCTTCCGGAGGAACCTGGACGTTTGCTATAGATTACGCTAGCGCATACAATGCTCCCTTCAACCCTGCTGCATCTCATCCCAGCATCACCAATGAAATGACAGTTAACCCGAATCTAGGCTCTTGCAAGCTATGGATTCCTGACGGAAGTTCCTTGAAGCAGACGGGCAAAAATGGCGCTGACATCGGGGCTAATATCTTGTACCGGTACCAAAATGGAACGTTGACATCCACTCCTCTTTGGAACTCGGATGGTAGTTTCCCACACGGGGTCATCATCACAGGTGTCAATGATGTTGCTGGAGCTTCTGCTTTTGACGTGCATCAGCGTTTGAATGTGAACACAAATGGCTGCTCGTTTCCTGCGGGATATGGCTCCTCGACAGTGACATCGGCACCCGCACCTTTTGGTTTGAGAATCGTTCAGTAGTTCTCCAGCTCTATTCTCACTTCTAATCCAGAAGAAAACTGAGTGGCACCGACCCTTCGGCGAATTGAGGGTCGGTGCCATTTGTTGACACTTAGGATTCCTTCTGCTCCTAGAATTCCCCTTGGACAGAGAATTGGACAACTACACTTCTTCTGTCCAACAATCCTAGCCGCAACAAGTGCACCTTCTGCTCGCCTCGATTGATGTTGCCCCTTCACCCCACCTTCGCCGCTCTCATCGCAAGCGGCGGGGCCGAAGGTGAGGGTCTTCGTGACGATGTTCCGCAACGCTCAATAGGATGACCAAATTGCCAGCTGCCTCTGTAATTGTCCCCTGCCGAAATGAGAGACACCACATCGAAGCCTGCCTGAATTCAATTCTCGGGCAAGAGCCACCAGATGGGGGGTTCGAGGTCATCGTAGCGGACGGTATGTCTGACGACGGGACCCGTGACATTCTGCGCCGCATGGCTGCCGCGGATTCGCGTCTTCGGATTATAGAGAACCACGGTTGTATTACTTCGATGGGCCTCAATGCAGCCATTCGGGTGGCAAAAGGAAGCGTGATAGTCCGGATAGATGCCCATTCCAGATATGCTCCAGATTACATCCGTCAGTGTTTGACAGCCCTCCAAGAGTCGCGTGCGGACAACGTTGGAGGTCCCTGGGTCGCTGAAGGCAGAGGATTCATCGGCAAGGCAATCGCGGCGGCATTTCAGTCCCCTTTTGCCGTTGGAGGCGCCCGGGGACATGATCCGTCCTACGAAGGGTTCCTGGATACCGTCTATCTTGGATGCTGGCCCCGCGAGGTCTTCGATCGTATTGGTCTTTTCGATGAGGATCTGATCAGGAGTGAGGATGACGAACTAAACCTGCGGCTTAGCCGGGCAGGTGGAAGAATATGGCAATCGGCACGAATTAAGAGTTGGTACAGGCCGCGCGATTCATTCAGAGCTCTCTTCCGGCAATGCATGCATGATGGCTATTGGAAAGTGGCAGTGATTCGCAAGCATAAGATGCCGGCTTCTATCCGCCACTTGATTCCTGGTGGTTTCCTTCTTTCACTAATCCTTCTGCCTTTATTGTCGATACGCTGGCATTTGGCATTCCCTATCTGGAGTGGCCTTGTGGGAACCTACTTGGCTGTGTCCATCATCGCCTCCATTGCCACGGTGGCACGAAAGGAGTGGGAGCTGGCTTTGTTACTCCCGATTGTGTTTGCCTGCTATCACTTTGGCTATGGGTACGGATTCCTGCGGGGGATCTGGGACTTCACGGTTCTTCGCCGCGGACCAAGCCACGCCTTTCGTAAGCTGACGCGTATAACTTCAACGTAGCCTACCGGTACCGATTGACTTAGCCGGTTAAGAGCGACGAAACGAGAATTTTGTTCTCGTTTCCTCAGCAACGGGCGGGGCGAAAAAGGTGGAAGCGGCGAGACGCCGCTTCCACCTGGGGATATCAAGGGCGAAGTCCTTGGCTAGTTTAGGAATCCAATCCACTTGCCGGCAGATTTCTGGAGTGACGAAAGGAAGATGAAGACAATGAATCCAATCTTAGGCATTCACGATGGACACAATGCCGCAGCGATTGTTTTAGACCGGGGTCGAGTCATTGCCGGTGTTCAAGAGGAGCGTTTGACGCGCGTTAAGAATCAGGGAGGGCTGCCGCGACAAGCAATCGAGGATGCTCTGTCGATGAGCGGAATTGCCTCTGCCGACTTAGCCAAGGTTGCGCTCAATGGCCTGTATATGACCTATGACCATTGGGAACGGGATCCTTTGTCTGAAACCTATGAAAAATCTGGGGGCTTCATCACCAGGCTAAAACAGCCGCTGAAAGGCACGTTTGTAGATGACCTCTATCAGAAATCGAAGGCGCAGGAGCGTTTTCGTCAACTTGCCGACGCTGGCATCAAGAACGGCCTGCTGTCGCCTGTGGTTCACCATACGGCGCATGCTGCGGCTGCCTATTATGGTAGCGGCTGGAAGGGCAAAGTGCTTGTTCTGACCTGTGATGGCGCCGGAGACCGATTATCTGGCTCGGTCAGCATTGCAGAAAAAGGAAGCATCGAGCAGATCGCATCGATACCAGAAAACGATTCCATCGGCCATCTCTATTCCATGGTCACGTATTGCATGGGGATGATGCCACTGGAGCATGAATACAAGGTTATGGGATTGGCTCCGTATGTCGGCGATACCGCCAAAGCTGAACAGCAGGCAGCGCTCTTTGCGGATTTGTTTGAGTTTGACCCAAAGAACCCCATGCTGTGGCGACGCCGTAGCGGAGTTCCCCCGATGCACAGTGCTTACGGGTTTGTCCGAAAGCTCTTATATCGCCAACGATTTGACCTGGTTGCGGCCGGTTTGCAGAAATTCATTGAAGATATGTTAATTCAGTGGGTGCGGAACTGTGTTCGCGAGACCGGTATTCGCCGAATCGCTTGCAGCGGCGGCGTTTTCATGAACGTCAAGGCCAACAAGGAAATCCTCGCCTTGCCGGAAGTTGACGAATTGTTTGTTTTTCCCTCGTGCGGCGATGAGACAAACAGTGTTGGCGCGGCTTATTGGACCTACGCCCAGCATCGGCTGCAATCATCCGAGCCGGTAGACATCGAGCCCCTTGGCAACATTTATTGGGGACGGGACTTTAGTGACGCCGAAGTTGAGAATGCGCTCACTCGCTTCAAAGGCCAAAACAAGCTCTGCTTCGAACCTGCACAGGACATAGAGCGGTTGGCCGCAGAGACTATTGCGCGGGGTGAAGTCGTGGCCAGAGCCAAAGGGAGGATGGAATTTGGCGCCCGATCTTTGGGGAATCGCGCCATCCTGGCCAGGGCAGACAGTATGGAAGCGGTCCGAGTCATTAACGACATGATCAAGAACCGCGATTTCTGGATGCCTTTTGCCCCGGCGGTCCTAGCCGAGCGCGCCAACGACTACTATCTGAAGCCGAAGCCGATGGACGCACCTTACATGATCATTGCGTTTGACTCGCGTCCGGAGACCCGCCACAAATACCCTGCCGGGCAGCACCCGTACGACCATTCTGTGCGGCCACAGGAAGTGAGTCCGACTTCTAATCCTGATTTCTATCGGCTGATCAAATCTTACGAAGAGATTACCGGAGAAGGGATCATCCTGAACACCTCGTTTAATTTGCACGGTTACCCCATAGTTTACAAGCCAGAGGAAGCCCTTGACGTTCTGGACCGCTCAGGGCTGAAGTATCTGGCTCTAGGAAACTGGTGGGTTTGGAAAAACTAAGGTGTCTCGACCGGTCTTTGTTTGTCGTGTACTCTCCGGAAACTGAATTCATTCTTTCGGCTTGAAGATCTCGCGCCCAGTTAATCAAGAACAGGCTCACACAAGGGGACTGGATAGAAACACTGAGATTGCCTTCGGGCAACCACTGCGAGATCCAGAAGCATCTTCATCCCGCCCCGACCTAGTTTGTGCGAACAAGTTCAATTTATGAGCCATCGAAGCATTCTGCTGGTCATTCTCTTCTGCGTCAGCGTTGCATATATCAAGGTGTCGGATACATATTTTTGTTCTTACGACGACTTCAATGAATTACGCCGAGCGGCCTTCGAAGATGCTCAACAACCCTCACGAATTCTTACAACGACTCATTTCAATTCATATAAATATCGTCCGCTGAATCGAGCTGTAAATCTGTGGACCTATCTTATCGGGCAAGGCCATCCCGTGTGGTTTCGAATCAGGAATCTTGCCTTTCATCTGGCGAACATAGTTCTGGTGTACGCGTTAGGTTGGTTGTTGTTCAGGTCAGCGCGGATCAGCGGATTCGGGGCAGCTCTGTTCAGTCTTCATCCGCTTGCAAACCAGTCGATCATTGGTGCGGTAATGACTAACACGATGGCCCATGCGGGATTTCTCCTGGCACTGGTGATGTTCATTGTTTCCATGCGAGCCAAGCGGTTCTGGAGCCTTTGGCTGGTGGGGAGTGTTGCGAGCGGTTGGTTGGGTCTATTGGCCTATGACTCCGGGATTGTGGTGTTTGGACTGATGTGCTTTTATCTCTTTGCTGAGCTTATTATTGGCTACACCCGTGGTTTCAACTGGCGTTTCTTCTTTGTATTCTCATCCGCGACAACCTTCTTCGTTGGTTCTTACTTGCTGCTGAGACTTTGGTTCGTGCCTCGTGGTTGGACGCAAGTCACAGCCGCCTCACCCTCGCTGGGCGTTGTAGCAAAGAATCTGGCAACCTACGCGTTTGCGCTCCTGTCTCCCTTGGATTTGGTTCTTGCGAACGAATGGATTAATTCCCCGCTTCCCTCCGAGATAGTTTTGAGCAGCTCTACGCTGGCGATCCTCGCACTATTGGCATTGCCCTTGGCTTTAGCTTTGATAGCTGCCATTTGCCCACTCAAAAAGAGTGGGGTCACTATCGCGGATGGTATGGATCGCGCTGTTCCGTTCCTGATGTGCGCAATTCTGGCGCCGCTCACACCGGTCCTGTTGTTCGAAGGACATCCTTCCGAAACCTATTTATACCTCCCTCTAGCCTTTTACGCGTTGCTGTTGAGCTACGGAATTAATCGGTTAGTGCTATTGGCTGACAGAGAGAAAGAGAAAGCTGTCTTCGCGATCGTTGCTTTCTTCCTGGTGGGACTCTCCTTTTCGGCCACTTGGGTTAGGAATGGGCGCGTAATCCAGTGTGGGGACACGGCTCGCCGTATCCTGGCCAGCGTCCCAGATGAGCTGTTGAGACAACCCGATGTGACCCTCTTATTTGCCAATTCCCCTGGTGAAAAGGCGACACGTCGGTATGGCTACTATGGCTTTCATGGCGTCGATACCATAGGTGATGGCGAAGCGGCTAACGGCGCAATGACATCTGCTTTACAGCTCATGTCCAAGAACGAGACCTCAGGAGCAAGGATTCTGAACTTTAAGCGACTGTCGGACGAGTGTCGAGACGAGCATGCTCGTTGTTTCTTAGTCCATTGGGATGGGCGCCTGGAGACCTTTTTACCCCCAAAGGAATAGGTGGATCTGTTTTCGTGATTTGAGCCGCTGACGCACACGGAGTTTCAGGACTGACCAGCAGCGGCCCGCCCTAGTATATCGTTTCAGTGAAACATATCTTTTTAGGCGAACAACGCATCGAATTTTTTCCAGCGATGGACAACCGGTGCCAGATTGATCTCAGCAATACCTTGCAGGATGCGATCCCGTAAC
>Ga0187893_10000728_pt1 | contig 84399 bp, 68 predicted proteins | sample MA1701074metaG_FD_139574 | JGI IMG/M metagenome (GOLD analysis project Ga0187893, IMG submission 139574) | White microbial mat communities from a basaltic lava cave in the Kipuka Kanohina Cave System on the Island of Hawaii, USA - MA170107-4 metaG ... | reverse complement strand
TCGAAGCATCGACGCACTCGTACGCGGAGTCGGCGACGCCCTCCGCGCCGTCGATGCCGACGAATGCCGGGCCTACTTACGAAGCTGCGGATACGCTACGCATGGATGTTAGATGCTCTAGGAATCAAGATATTTCGGGAGCGATAGCGGAAAGCCTCAGATCGGGCAAGGTGTGGCTAATGGAATGATAAACTCCGTCCGTTGCCAGGAAAATGATCGCGGCTGCGAGCGTCTGGGAAAGACCACCGCTCAAGAGCGGTGGCACACATTGACAGTGCTAATCCAGCCGGACCGATCAGGTCCACAGTATTGAAAAAAAACTGGAATCCAGAGAACTCAGGCTTCACGGGTGATCGGTCAGAGCATGGTCGCGTACCGATCGCGGTGCGCAGGTTAAGGCGGGCTAAGCCCGCCCTACAAGGCTAGGCGTCATTTGGCGCCGCCAACGGTGGGTGAATTCAATTCTGCAAGAGGGCAGCGGCAACCTGGGCAATCGACCCACCGCGCGCGCTACATCGCACGACACTGGTGCGATCGACTAACAAAACCGTCGGGAGACCGCTTGCTAATTCGGCGCTCCAAGCTTCTTCGCGAAGCTGGATACCACCTATCCGATTGTCCTTGACGAAACCACGCCATGCCGACTCGTCGACATCTGCGCTTACCCCGACCCAAACCAGACCCTTTTCTCTCAGATTCTCCCAGGTGAGTTGCATCAGCGGCATTTCTTCGACACAGGGGCCGCACCAAGTGGCCCAGAAATCCAGCATCACGACCTTGCCTTTCAAGTCCGCAAAGCGAACTTCGCGTCCTTCAATGTCCTTGCCTACTAATGCGGGCAGCGGCTTCCCGATGGGCGATCGCTTGGCCTCCACTTCGGCTCTATCCGACAATTTGATAACTTTCGTGATACGCTTGCCGTCTCGCTCAAAGACTATCTCTGCTTCGTCGCCTGGCTTTTTGTCATTCAGCACCGATGCCAGATCTCCCAGGCTTTCGACCACTTTTCCACCGAATGAAACTAGTGAATCCCCCGCCGTCAGTCCTGCGATTTCCGCGGCCGAGCCTGCGACCACCTGAGACACGACTCGCCCATTTAGCATTACTCCTACAAAAGGACGTCCCTTATTCATCATCGCCATGAAGTCGTTCTCTGCACCCCCGGATTCGCAAGCCCGCGGCGCGATTGACAACGGGATGGCCCAAGGATCCCCTTCTACCAGCGACATTGGAATTGCGCGAGCTTCGTCGCCATCTTCGAGATTGAACATGAAGTTGCTCCGGCAGCCTTTGAGCGCGATCCCCCACCCGTGGATGTGGTCTCCTACCTTCTCAGCGGAATCTAGTACCTCCCCCATTTCTGCCGTTAGCTCATACACTCCTAGTCCGCCGACAGCCTGTACGTCCATGCGCTTGGCATAGGCGACATACTGAACATATTTGTTCGCATTGGCATACTCCTTTCCTTCCCCCTCCCGCCATTTGTCAAGGTCCGCCCAAGCAAGCTCCACTACGTCCACTCCGCGTTTTTTGTACTCCTCGGTGGTCAGTTTTTCGCTTGCTTTGAGTCTTTCTTTCTGTGGTCCGCCGTACTTGCACTTGATCCAAAGCAATCGCGGGGAAGCCTTGGAAGCACTACTCAAGACGGCGTCTGAGCCTGTTGGTTTCTGAATAACGGCAGTGGACTGCCCGACCGCTAAGCGAGCCGATCCGAGAGTCAAAGCCAGCATCGACGCGATCCATTGCGATAACACAATCTTCATTTCACCTACCCTCTTTTCCGTCGCAATTCACGATCAGGACTCAATCCTTTGAAATCGACTACTGTCCTCCGCCTTAATCGCCCAACCCTTGGCCTGTTCAACAGTCAGCAACCTTGGACAAGGGAATGCGGTACCATGCGCTGGCACCAGCGCTGAACCCCAAAAAACCTGGCCTGCTAGGAATCGAACCTACACGACACCTGAAAACGAAAACGCCGTAAGTAATAATCCCGCCAACACTTACGAGCAAATCGAAAACGACCCGAAAGCGCGCTTATCACGGCGCTTATCACAAAAACTGCAAAATGACCCCGAATTGGCGACAGTGATTTCCGCGTGGCCGGAGCTGCCCGAGGCGGTCCGGGCGCGGATCGTGGGGCTGGTCGAGGGGGCGACGGCGGCGGGGGCGGAACGGTGAGCGGACGCGGCGAGAAGCGGAGCGGACGGGACGGCGTATGGGACCCATTGCGCGGACGTGGTTTTGCCCGTGACGTGCAGGGGGCGCGCCCGTAGGACGAATCTACCCCCGTTCGAGGTGACGCGAGTTGGGAGAGTGACGTATGGCCGGTAGACCGCGAACCACGTTAAAGCGGATCGGCGAGTGGGAACCGCTGGCCGACAGGCTCTACGAGGAAATCCGCAAGCGCATTCCGCCCGCTTACCTCGACTACGACGCGGACTACACCGACCTCCAGGACCGCAACGGATTGGTGTTGATCGAGAATATCCCCTACTACGACGACGTGGCCCACTACTGGAAATCGGCGCTGGTGGCCGCGGAGGAGTTGAAGGACTCATTGGTGGACCTCGAACTCGTCATCCGAAAGCGATTGGAACAGAGAGGCTAGGTTGTACGGCTCCGGGCGCGTAGTTTGGCAAAAAGCCTCGCGCGTGCGTGCGCGAGAGTCCGACGCACAAGGTCCCTTCACGGCAATTCAAATCGCAACGGTTCACTTGTGCTCATAAGCCAACAATGATAAGCTGACAAGGTTTCAAGTGAGGTCAGCTCGACGATGCGCGTTCAACTCTTGTCTGTTTCTCTGGCAGTCTGTGCTGCCTTTTCGTCAATAACGTCGGCACAACCGAGTTTTCAGGGATTAGGCGATCTGCCGGGCGGCTACTTCTTTAGCCGCGCGGAAGCCATATCCGGGGATGGGTCGGTCGTCGTCGGGTACAGCGTTGGGGCGTCGGGCCACGAAGAAGCTTTCCGCTGGACGCCTGCCGACGGGATGCAAGCGCTTGGCGATTTGCCCGGCGGGGCGGTGAGAAGTGCGGCGCTTGGGGTTTCCCGCGATGGGACGGTGATTGTCGGCAAGAGCGATAGCGGTACGTACCCGACAGAGGGATTCCGTTGGACCGCGGAGAGCGGGATTGTGGGGCTTCCGCGAGAAGTCTTTCCGGAGTCCTACTACTGTGGGAGCGCCGCCGTTGCAGTGTCCGACAATGGTCAAGTGATCCTGGGCTTGTGGTGTGATAGGTGTAGTACATGCTCTTTCCACTCCCCCGGCGTCGGCTTTCGTTTGGTCTTGCCTTCGGATTGGATGGACTTCGGGGGGATCGAGATGCATATGAACTCTGATGGCACCGTGATCGTAGGAGGTAGCGGGTCTAGCTATCTTTACCGCTATATTTTCCTCCCCGACGGGTCCATTAGAAGCGAACTTCTGTATAGCCAGGTCGGCGTATCTCATGACGTTTCGCCGGACGGGAATGTCGTCGTCGGGCGGCTGATTTCTTCGGGACAGGCATTTCGCTGGTCGCCTAACGGGATGCGGATTCTGCCGAACCCGCAAAGCGACTGGTACGAAACTGTCGCGTATGGAGTCGCAGCCGACGGCTCGGTCGTTGTCGGGTCGGGCAGGAGGAGCGACGTGGGCGGAGACCGGGCGTTCATTTGGGACGAGTCGCACGGGATGCGCCTGCTGCAAGAGGTTCTGGAAGTTGATTATGCATTGGACCTCACCGGGTGGACCCTGTCTCAGGCGTTGGACGTGTCCGATGATGGAAAGACGATCATCGGGATCGGCGAGCATGATGGGAATTCGCCGGAAGCGTGGGTCGCGCACCTACCGACGTACCCCGTTCCGGTGATTCCAACAGTGTCCGCGTCCGGTGCGATTGTACTTGGCGCTCTGTTAGTGACGACTGGCGCGATAGTTCTTTCCCGTCGTCGGACAGGCAGTGAACGTGCAGTCAGTAGTCGGTTAGGCGGCTGATCCATGCTACCGAAGGACTTGGCCGACGCGGTCCGCGCCATCAGCAGACGGGATAGCTGGCGGGCTCATGAGCTGCCAGCACAGGTGACACACTCCATTCTGAAGCAGCTTTTCGGGCGGGATTTGATCGAATTCCGGGAAAATGAACGCGAGGACTTACCGCACAAGCGCTTTGACCCGGCGCGACCCGTTTACCGGAGGCGAGTCCACTGGATTACAAAAGCTGCGGCTGACAAGTCCGGCTGCGACGACTGGTTGGGGCAAGAACTTGAGCTTGCCAAGGACGAGCCGGGACGGTCGCCAGACATCCGACTGACAGTGAGGGGGCGCGAGGCGCTCGACGCGGAACAGGGACCGGGCAATGGGCAAGGCGGCGCGGGGACAACGCCCCTACTCACGGAAGGTGAAACGGATGTTTGGGAGGCGCTCGCGGGCCGTGCCATGACTGCCAAAGAACTCCGACAAAAGCTGGACCTTCCCTCGGAGCAGGCTGTCAAAGAACACGTCAAATCCATTCGAGCAAAGGGACGTATCCTGAAGAACCAACCTGGGCGCGGTTATTTTCGCCCTGACGCGCCTCCGGCAGAGGCGTAACTTACCTCAAGCATACGTCGGGCTTACCGACAACACGCACTTCCCCGCCCTACGATGCGGGAATGAACACCACAAAACAAATCGACGCAACGGAACGGCTGGCGCTTTCCGCGAGAGAAGTCGCCGAGCTGCTTGGAGTCTCGCAACGGCATATCTGGAAATCCCTTTCGGCGGGTCGGATGCCAAAGCCCTTCCGTTTGGGGCGCTCGGTTCGATGGAACTATGCAACGCTCCGAACCTGGGTTGACGCGAATTGTCCGGCAGTCGAGCAATTCGAGAATGCGAGGGCCGGGCGATGACCCAAGAAAACGGGCCGGGCGGTTGTGCGACCGACCCGGCCCTTGATAAATCTGTGCAATGCAAATTGTACCGCGCAAACGGGGACGAGCAACCGTTTTGCGAGCTGCATCACCATAACATCGTCGATGAGTTTCCGAGTTGCTGTCCGTTGGCGACTACGAATCCGCTTGTGAAGATCGAGCGATTGCAGGACGCGGCCTGGAAGGAGATTAGACGACCTTGGAGCGACCCGGACCGCGATTCGGAGTCGGCGAATGAGTTGCTTGACCAACTCAAAATCTGCGGCGGCTGCATCGACCGAAATCTGTCCCACCGGACGATCCGACGGCTTCGCCGCGAGCTGGGGGTGCGCGCGTGAGGCTGCGAGATTCCGTCGAAAGAGTCTATTCACAAACCCTCACCCCACCGGCGGTCATCACAGGCGCACCATCGACGCCGCGTAAGTGGCCGGGGCCGTTGGACGACGCGGCGTTCTATGGCGTGGCCGGAGAAATTGTCCGGAGAATCGAACCGCACACAGAAGCCGATCCCGCAGCGCTGCTGATCTGTTTTCTGGTTGCATTCGGCAACGCGATCGGGCGCGGAGTCTACTTTCTCGCCGACGGGGCGCGTCACTACGGCAACTTGTTTGCTGTGCTAGTCGGTGAAACGTCCAAGGGACGCAAGGGGACCGCATGGGCGCGAGTGCTGCAACGGTTGATCGGCGTCGCCGGTGAGTGGGCCGAAAACCGAGTCACCGGCGGGCTGTCGAGCGGGGAGGGCCTCATTTGGCAGGTGCGCGATCCTATCCACGGAACCGAGCGGGACAAAAAGACAAAGCAGACAGTGACGATCGTCGTCGATGCAGGCGTGGCTGACAAACGACTGATGCTTGTGGAGGCCGAATTTGCGTCGGTGCTACGGCTGGTTGAGCGACAGGGAAACACGTTGTCGGCGATCGTTCGCAAGGCGTGGGAGGCCGGGAATCTGCGGTCGCTGACGAAAAACTCACCCGCAAAAGCGACTGGGGCGCACGTCTCCATCATCGGCGACGTGACGGTAGACGAGCTGCGGCGATACCTTGACCGGACGGAAATCGCCAATGGATTCGGAAACCGTTTCTTGTGGCTGTGTGTTCGGCGGTCGAAGTGTCTGCCGGAAGGCGGACAGCTCGACGACGACGCCTTTGGGGACGTGACGGCTCGGATTGCCGACGCGATAGCGTTTGCACGCACGGAACAACAGCTCTATCGAAACAAGGCCGCGAAAGAGCTTTGGGCAAAGGTGTATCCCGATCTGAGCGAGGGAAAGCTCGGACTGGCCGGGGCGCTCACGGGGCGAGCGGAGGCGCAGGTCATGCGGCTGGCATTGGTCCACGCGGTTCTCGACTGCTCGTCGGTGATTCGTGTCGAACATCTCACCGCCGGGATCGCGCTCTGGGAGTATTGCAACGAGTCGGTGACGTGGTGTTTCGGCGACGCGACCGGGGACTCCGTGGCCGACGTGATTCTGAACGCATTGCGCGGCGTCGGGGAAGCCGGGCTTACGCGGACGGAGGTTTCGGACCTATTGGGTCGAAACGTCTCCGCGACGCGGATCGCGCAGGCGTTGGCGGCGCTCAAAGCGCGGCAACTTGCCGTCGATTTGCGCGAATCCACCGACGGTCCCGGTCGTCCGGTCGAGCGCTGGTTTGCGAGAGCGTCGGACACGAAAGAAACGAGAAAAACGAAAAAAGGTCCGACGCCTTGATTCCATCCGAGAGTTATTTCGTTTCCTTCGTTTATTTCGTAGGCGGAGTGGCTTGACTTGGGACGGCTTCTGGAAATTGCAAAGGCGGCAGTCCTGGGGGAGCTGGCGGATCGGACAATGACCCTCGCCGAACTTTCGGCGTACTGGCGGGTTGAATTCGAGGAACGGGCCGCGATCCGTGAATACGACGGCGGCCAAGCCCGCGAGCACGCGGAAGCGGAAGCGCTGCGGGAAATCGTCGAGCGAAAGCGGGCGGCGGACGAAAAAACGAAAAAAGGATGATATCGAACTTGACACAGTATGCGGATTGTGATATCCTAGAGGGTATGAGCAAGAAAAGACCCTCGACGGACTTGGGCAACCAGCTCCGGGCGGCGTTTGCCGAAAGCGGGCTGTCGCGTTTCGAGCTGTCCCGGCGGGCGGGGATTTCCTATGCGATCGTCCATCGGTTCATCGGTAGCGACCGGACGATCACCCTGGACACGGCGTCCAAGCTGGCCGACGTGCTAGGCGTAGAATTGGGTCCGGCGCGACGCGGATGAAAAGCAAGGTGACGGGCAGTCGTGCGTCGAGAGCTGTGGGTAAGTGAGGCGAATGCTCATGCTCCGAAGGCAAGATGAAATACGTGACCGATTGCACGATGCGCTGGTGCTTTGGCAGGCGGGACGAAAATACGGTGCCTTCATTCAGGCCTTGTTGGCTCTGGCTGGACTGGCAAACATTCGCTATCCCAAGAAAACTGTTCCGAGAGTCTACTTTGATAAGATGCGGGAATACCATCCCGACCAGGCGACTCAAATTTCCGCCAATGAAAAGAAGCAGAGTGCGAATCACCTTGGCGATGCCCAACAATTCAAGTGCATGGTTCTCGATCTTGTGGAGGACATTATCCTCCCAAATCCCAAGCCCGGTGTGTTCCCACCGAAGTACAACATTAGCTTGCCACTGACTAGAGAGAAAAAGACCAATATCGAAGACCTCATTTACAAACTGCTTCGCTGCAAGGCTGTGCATGAAGGCTCGTTCGGTTCTGTTGCGTATCTGACTGAGCGGACACCTCAAGGGGATTGTTTAGTGCTAACCGAACCTGTGGGGATACCGGAGTGGTGGGTCATCAACCTGGTGAATGCGATGTCGAAGGCACCTGAGCTAGAGGTGCCGCACGGTAGCGAAAAAGGAAAGTAGGCGACAAATGGCTGAGCTGTATCGAGCGCGATATGCGAAAATGCAGAACGTCACAGGGTCGGACGGGGAGTCGAAGCGCGTCCCGGTCATCGGCCCGGACGGGAAACCCGTTTACGGAGAATCCCGCAAGTGGGCTATCGCTTACCGTGACGCCGCAGGCAGACAACGCCGGGTGACAGCGTTCACGGACCGGCGAGCGTCGCTGCAACGGCTGGCGGAAATCGAGCGACAAGTCGAGCGACAACGGGCGGGGATCGTCGATGTTGACGTGGACGATATGCGAAAGCCCCTGGCTGGCGTCATCGGGGAGTACGTTGCTGACCTGGAACGGGCTGGACGCGATCCGATGTACGTCTACACCGCAGAGAAGCGCCTGACCAAGCTAATGACCGAATGCGGCTGGTCATCGCTGGCCGGGGTGAATGCACAGAGTCTTAACCGCTGGCTTGCGGCCCGCGCCACGAAGGGAGCGGCTGCACGGACGATCAATCAATACGTCGATACGGCTGGTGCGTTTTGTAATTGGGCGGTTCGGGAACGTCGGCTGGAAGTCAATCCGCTCATCGGGGTGAAACGGTCGGACGCATCGGCGGCGACCCGCCGTCGGCGCGCTCTCAGCGTGGCGGAAATCGGGCGACTGATTAAGGAAGGCGGCTCATTCGGAACGGTCTACCTAACTGCGGCGCTGACCGGGCTGCGACGGGGGGAGCTGGGGCTATTGCAATGGCGGGACGTAAATCTGTCGGGCGATCGAGTCTATATTGAGCTGCGCCCGGAAGCCACGAAATCGCGCCGGGCCGATATCATCGACCTACCGCCGGAGCTGGCGACTACGCTCGCGGGGATGAAGCCGGACAAGGCTGCGGCGGATTCGTTTGTGTTCAGTGATGGGCTGCCGTCGATGAAGCGCTATAAGGCCGACTTGAAACGTGCAAGCATTGACTACCTCGACGAACAAGGGCGGCGAGCGGATTTCCACGCTCTGCGGCTGAGCTACAACATGCTGCTGGCGGGCGCTGGCGTCCCGCTGCAAACCCGGATGTTCCTAATGCGTCACACCGATCCACGGCTGACAGCCCGAACCTACGGCGACCTGACCGCGTTGAATCCCGCTGGCGCTGTACGTTCGCTGCCCCGGCTGACTGACGACGTTGAAGCTGTCCGTCAGCTCGCCACGGGAACCGATGGCCGCGCGATTGGACCGCCTGCGGGCGCGGAAAACCCTCCGGCGCGCTTATCACACTGCTTATCACAAAAGGGCACTTTCAGAGGCAGACCTGTTCAACCCGGTGCGCGGCGGCGGACCCTGCCCGGAGCGGCAATCGACGCTTCACAACCATCGGGGAATTCAAGAGTTAGCAACATTGTGCAAGGGGGTGCGGTGACATGCGCTGGCACCAGCGCCGAACCCCCGAAAACCTGGCCTGCTAGGAATCGAACCTAGAACCTTCTGATCCAGAGTCAGACGTGCTGCCAATTGCACCACAGGCCAATGAAAAACGACACGTCAGATAGGGTATCGGCGAGCGGAGGAAAGTCAATTGATCGGATTCGCCCAAGGGCCAAGGCCCGCGACCCAGTTCGGGGGCGTACATGTATACCGTCCCGGAGGGACGTTACGAGAATAGCCCACCGATTTATCGGTGGGAAAAGGGCGTCAATACGGGGCCAAGTCCCGGAGGGACGATTGAAGCGGAGCAGGCCAAGGCTCGGCCGTCCCTACGGGACTCAGGCTCTCAACGAACTTGTTCCCCGCGTTGAAACGCGGGGCTATTTTCAGGCGTGCCTCCGGCACGAGAGGGTTTTGGGACTCAACTTTTCCAGGGGCTGAAGCCGCCTGGCAACGATCGCGCGCCCTCCGGGCGAGAGGGCCCCGCGCTTGCGCTTGGGGTTCGGAATGCTTTTACGGCCGATGCCATTCGGCGCAGGCGGCGCATAGGGGGGTAGGGCCAAAGCTCCCGGACTGGTGGGCGGCGCGGATGCGGTTGAATTCGGCGGAGCGCCAGATGTCGCCGAGAGATTGTTTGTGCAGGTTGCCGAACGTGTGCAGGCCCTTGAAGTCCTGGTCGCACAGGGTGACCCGGCCGTCGGCGAGCACCATGCAGCGCGCGCGGATGCGGCGGCAGGGGGTGCGCGTGGAGGGGGCCATGTCGATGACGCCGCGATCCTCGCATTGACGGGCGTAGTGGGAGTAGCCGGTCAAGCTTGCGGCCCCGAGGCGGCGGAGCCAGCCGTCGTAGAAGGCGTCGAGCTCGTGCACGTTTTCGCGGGATTTGGTCATTTCCGGGACGACGATGGGACGAGCTGATCCCGCATGCTCGCGGGCTTTCGAGAGGCGGTCCATCCGGGACAAGACCTTCTCCAAGAACGCAGTTGCGGGATCATTCGGGGCGTGCAGGCGGCCGTAGAGGTCATTGCTCCACGCATCGAGGAGGACGCTTAGGATATCTACTCCGTGATCGACGATGGCCTTGATGTTTGCGTCGTCGAAGTCGACTCCCGTAGTCCGAACACACAGGCCGTAAATACTATCATCGGGATGTGTGGAGGGGCGTAGTGAATCCAGTATTTCCCCGAACTTCGGATGCCGGAGCGGATCGCCGAAGCCGCCCAGCACGACCAAGGAGTCGTCGAACCGGGCCAACTCGGCGGCGATTCGTTGAACCACGGATGGTTCGATCGGGCCACGGCGAGGCACCCGGTCGCCTCGTGGACGAAGCAGGGCATTAGGGTAAGGATCGTCGGTTGTCAGCTCGATCTCCACTTCGCGGGGAAACGGATCGATTGAAGTCGCGTCGCGATGGATGAGCCACTCGCCGACAGTGATCGCATCGGGGTCGGAATGCTCTCGAAGCAGATCGGCCAACATTTGTGCTGAACGGTCCGTGTCAACGATCGCACGCCCCGCGGCGAAGCGCAACGGTGATGGGGTTTCATAACAACATGGCTGGAAGATCAGGTCCTTTAGCGGCCCGTCGGGTTGGTAGCTGAAGAGCCAGCCGATGGGGATCTTCTTGGAGACAAGCTCGGCGACGAGCGACGCGTCGAGGATGATCCCGGACAGCCCTGGCGGGGTCTGGGCAAACACCATACGGCTGTCATCTTCCAGGCTTTTTCGGTGTTCGATCATTCGATCGGCGAGGCTTGGATCGAAGACCACGGCGGCAGGCGGCACGATCATTACCGCGTCCGCGCGAACGGTCTTCAGCAGCCCTTCGATAATGTGCAAATCGGCGTATTCGTCGAAAACGGTGGTGCCGCCGATGCCCCCACGCCATCCGCACAGTGACCATTTCCGAGCGGCCTGGATCAGGGAGCCGTAGGCCGGCGGCCCGGCATTGTGCGTACGGATCATCGCGTCTGTACCGTCGAGGATGGTCGTACAACGCGGTTGTTGTGCGGCCGGACAGAGGACGTGGACCTCGGAGATGTTCTTTGCCCTTCGCAAGCGCTCCACGGTGCGACGAAGGATGGGGATGCCGCCAAGCTCATCGGCGAGGCGGCTGCGCGTTCCGATGGGAGTCGTTTCCAAGTCCGCCTGGATGACGGCAATGATCTTCATTCGTTGCGGCCGGCCTCTTCCATTCGTCGAAGTGATTCGATCAGGATGGGCTTGACATCAACTGCGCCGTCGCGGACGGCGGTGATGAACTCCTTGTCGCGGGCGATCTGCCGTTTGGCCCGCTCGTCGTGGCGCAACTCGTCGGCCACGATGCGGCGGTCGGCGGAAAAGCGGCGGAACTCGGCCAGTTGCGTGGCGGCGTTGATGATCTGGTATGCGCGGCTGTCGCGATGCACCTTGCCGCGAAGCTCGTCCACGCGAACGAGGCGGCGATTGAAGCGATCGGGGTCATCGGTCAGCCCTTCAAGCTCGTTGAGCAGAGTGAGCAGCTCGTCGCACACCCGAACGGCGTCGTCCAGCTCGTCGATCCGCCGTCGCAGTTCCTTTTCCGCGGCGCCCAGACGCGATGGATCGCGCCAATTCGTGTCCCGTCGATAGGCGAAACGCCGCGGATCAATTTCGCCGCGGCAATATCGAACCCGTGCTTCTCGCAGGGTCATGGCCTGTGTCCCGCGTATCCGCGCGCCACCTTCGGTGGCGTTGATGATCGTGCGCGGGACGGTGGCGATGTCCTTTTCGAATTGTTCGAGATAGGTGAAGAGAAGCTCGTCGGTGTAAAGTTCGCCGCCCTCCTCGCTGGACACGCGGCGAAGGATAGGCCGGTTGCGAGCGATTCGGTCCCATTCCTTCTGCTCCATGGTGTTGAAACGGTTGATTTCTCCTCGCCAGGACTGATGAATCTCCACGCCGGGAACGTAAAAGACGTGGCCGGTGAAGGCCAGGTCCTGCCCCACAAAGATGATCGGGTCGCAGCCCATGTAGACGGCCAGATAAAAGGCGAGGTGGGCCACGGTCGCGCCCGCGGGCAGCCCGTCGCGCGCTCCGATTGTTTCGCCGAGGACGAGTCTCGCCCAGGTGTTGTCCAGGAGCGAAACGGGGCCGGGGTAGTGATCCACGACGTGCCAGGTCGCTTTCGGTTCGGCCACCAGATGCGCGCCGCTCAAATCGCCGATCCCTTCGAAGAACTTGCGGGATATCTCATGGAAGTCGAGGCTGGTGATGAAGTCGGGGACGATGCCGCGCTGCGCCAACGGTCGAAGGGCCGTCTGAACGGCACAGAGCACGGCCCGGCCCTTGAGGTCCACCAATTGATCGATGTTGCGCGACAAGGAGGGTCCGGCCGAGATGATGACGGCCGGAACACCGGCGAAACGGTCCTTCAGAATGTTGATCGGAGGCGTCGAGACGTAGTTGACCAGGTTCATGGCGGTGTTCTGACAAGTGATGCGCGAATTGCTCACCAAGGTGACGAGCGACATGCGCGTGAAGGTCACGAATTCAGTCAGGACCCTGGTGACGGCGGCCTGGGCGTTTTCAGCAAGGCGCGCGGAGGGGACGTGGCGGACGAACTGCGCACCGAGCATGATCAACGTGCCGAAGGGCCCGAGTCTGGCGTGCAAACGCGCCTTATCGTCATCGGTTAATAAGACGAATCGTCCGGATTCAAGTACATCCGTCAGGTCGACGCAAGACAGGGCCGTGGAGATCAGCGGAAGCGAAGGCTCCACGCAGACGATAACGGCATCGCCGCGCAGGCGACGGAACAACGCCTGAATGTGATAACCCAGGCCCAGGCCGCTTACGACGAAACAGTATTTGTTCTCGATGGGAACGGCCTGCGCCCAATGCTCAGCCTCGGCGACGGGATTGTGCCTGCTGTGGAGATAGGTCTGCGGCATCGCTCCTGGACCGGGCGACGACGCTTTCGCGGTCCACGCCCCGCTGCGAGCCGGTTCCAGCGAGAACCTTTCCTCATCGCCGACCGCATCAACGCGCAGGGCCAATTGGGGATCGAGCCGCCAGAGGAGGCGCATGTTGCGCAGGAAGAGTTCGTGGTCGATGGCCGGGCTGGTTGCCGCGATCATGACCGAATCATCGGCTTTGCGGCGGTTCCAGCGTGATCTCGCCGGGACCATCGACGAACGAGCAGGGAAGTCGGAGAGCCTCGCGAAGTCGGGCCTCGTAATCGAGCCGGGAAATCTCCACGGCGCCGAACCGACGAAGGTGATTGGTCAGGAACTGAACATCCAGCAGCGTGAACCCTCGGTCCCGCATACGCTCTACGAGCATCACCAGGGCGACCTTCGATGCGTCGGTGATGCGATGAAACATGGATTCGCCGAAAAAGGCCCCGCCGAGAGAAACGCCGTACAACCCGCCCGCGAGGTAATTTCCTTTCCATGCCTCCACGCTGTGGGCGAAGCCCATGCGGTGCAATTGGACGTAGATGCCCTGTAGGCCGCGGGAAATCCAGGTTCCTTCCTCACGGTCGGCACAGGCCTCTATCATATCCGTAAACGCGCGATTGATGGTCAGCGTGAAGACGCCTTTGCGGAGGACGCTTCTCAGGGAGCGCGAAGGCTTGAACGCGGAGAGATTGATGACCGCGCGGGGGTCCGGCGCAAGCCAGTGAATGGCCCCGGCTTCGTCGGCCATGGGGAAGATCCCCGCCGCATAGGCCGCTAGCAGACGGTGCGGGACAAGCGCGGGGTTCATGGCGGAACTTCACACCTGCAGCGCGATCGGCACGTCCGACAGCGCACGGATCACAAGGTTTGGACGGCCTCTGCCTTGCGGGGTACGGCCGTTTTTCGCCAGGAGGATGGTCTTCATTCCCAGGCGCGAGGCTCCGCGAACATCCTTGTAGATATGGTCTCCGACAAAGACGGCGCGATCGGGCGGCACGCCGAGTCGGTCCAAGGCTGTCTCAAAAATTCTCCGATGGGGCTTCATGTAGCCCACCTCCGAGGAGTACACGCGAATGGGAAAATGCTCCAGGAGTCTTTCATGATGGAGAACGTCGTCTATGGCGCATCCGGGAATCACGGTGTTGGACACCAACGCGAGCTTAAGACCGGCCGCCTCGAGTCTGGCCATCACCGGTTGTGCCTCGGCGTCAATCTTGAAAAACTGTCGACAGGGCGCGACGCAGCGAACGGCGAGATCGATCATCTGGGCATCGTCAATCTCGATTCCCATCCGGTGATGCATACGGTGATACGTGCGTAAGAGGCAGACCTCACGATGAACCACGCGCGACCAAACATAGGAGTAGAGGAAGCTCTTCTTGATGGCCCTCAGGTACTTGCCGTAAGGAGGGGGTCGAAAGCCCAGCTCAATAACGCGATCATAGACCGGCCGGGTCGCGGATTCGAGAAAACGGCGCGCCTGATCGGTCTCAAAGTGAAGCAGCGTATCGCCGAGGTCAAACAGGACCGCTTCGATCACGTCCGCGCGCGCGTGAACGGCATCTGCGTGTGCCGCTGGAAGCCCAGCCTTCTTGTCGACAAGGACATCAATTGCCATTTTTGATCGCGAGGCGACGCCGGAACACCCGGCGGACGCCACAGGCCCATTGTAGCTTGATTGATAGTGTCTGACCAGACGCGCTTGCCGTAAGGCCGCCGTCTCGGCTAGAACCGTCGGGCGATGCGAATGAAGCTCTCCGCCGACGAATTCGTGGAATTGACCCGGCAGGCCCTTGCTCACATCCCGGAACCGTTTGCAGCCTATCTGGAAGACGTGCTTATCGATGTCGAGGCCGTGCCCGATCCGGAAGCCTGCAAGGAAGGCGGCGTGGACGATCCGCGGGACCTGTTGGGACTGTACCTGGGAACACCCCTGACACAGCGCAGTGCTGAGGACCCCGCACAGCTTCCCGATCGCATCGTTCTCTATCAGCGCAACATCGAACGGGTTTGCCGGAGCCGCGGCGAGATCATCAACGAAATCCGCAAGACGGTGTTTCACGAAGTGGGCCACCACTTCGGATTGGACGAGGATGATTTGGAGCAACTCGGCTACGAATAATGCATCAGGGAGCGGGTGTGCCCGAGCAATCGACCTAAAGCGCGAGACCCTTCCACGTTTGTATTCAATTGTAAGCCGCACGCCCGGCCGTTGAACTTTCCATCGCTGCCCGTTAACCTATCTCCGACGATCGTAGTAGAATTAGTCTTTCCTTACCCTACAGGAGGTTCCATGTTGACCAGTCGGGTGATCGGTTCATTGCATTTCGGCATCATGATGATCGCGTCCATTTCCTTGGCGCAGGACAAGCCCTCACAGAAAGAATCCAAGCCTGGGGAGAGCAGTCATCGTCCCAGCGCGGGAATGCTGCGTTATCCCGACGTGAGCGCCACCCACATCGTCTTCGTTTACGCGAACGACCTTTGGATCGTCCCGCGCGATGGAGGATCGGCATCACCGTTGGCCAGCCCGCCGGGCCTTGAGAGCTTTCCCCGATTCAGCCCTGACGGCAAGACGATCGGGTTTGTCGGTAACTACGAGGGCAACCGCGACCTGTACACGATTCCCGTGGACGGAGGAATGCCGACGCGTGTTACCTACCATCCGGCAGGGGAGACGCTTTGTGATTGGACGCCGGACGGCAGGCTGCTCTATTTCACGAATGGGTTCGCGGGTTTGCAGCGGCAGATGCAGTTGTTCACCACGGCGGCTTCCGGAGGACTGCCTGCTCAGGTTCCCGTCCCGTATGGGACCAATGGCTCCATCAGCGCGGATGGCAAGCGGCTCGCCTACACTCCGCACACCACGGATAACCGGACGTGGAAGCGCTATCGCGGCGGCATGGCCACCGACATCTGGTTGTTTGATTTGCAGAACAAGACGTCCAAAAAGATCACCGATTGGGAGGGGACGGATTCCCAACCCATGTGGCATGGTTCCAAGGTCTATTACATGTCGGATGCCGGACCGGAGCATCGCCTCAACATCTGGTCTTACGATACGACGGGCGGGAAAAGGGATCAGGTCACGCAATTCAAGGATTTCGACGTGAAATGGCCGGCGATGGGGCCGGGCGCGGACAACAAGGGAGAGATCATCTTTCAAAACGGCCCCCAATTGCACTTGCTATTCCTGGGCACTGGTCAAACGCGGGTCGTCAATGTAGTGATCCCGGGCGATCGACCGTTGGTTCGGGCACGAGATTACGACGGCAGCAAGTTCGTGCAGGGATGGAACATATCGCCGACAGGGCAGCGGGCCGTGCTGCAATCACGCGGAGATATCTGGACGGCCCCGGCGAAGAAGGGATCGCCACGTGACATGACCCGGACGAGCGGCGTGGCGGAGCGCGATCCGGCGTGGAGCCCGGATGGGCAGTGGATCGCTTATTTTTCAGATGCCACCGGGGAATACGAGCTTTACATTACGCAGTCCGACGGACGCGGCGAGACCAAAAAACTGACTTCGGATGGAAAGACGTTTCGCCTGGGGCCGACCTGGTCTCCGGACTCCAAGCGGATCGCCTTCGTCGACAAAACCGGAGCGATTTTCCTGCACACCATAGCAACCGGCGAGACCAAGCTGGTTGACGCCGACCCATGGGGGAGTACCAGCCGTTTGAGCTGGTCGCACGACTCGGGATGGCTGACGTACATCAAAAGCAACGATAACCAGACCACCGGTTCGATCTGGCTTTACCACGTCGAGCCGGGTGAAAAGCATCAGGTAACGTCGAACGTATTCAGCAACACCTGGCCGACGTTCGATCGTAAGGGCGATTATCTCTTCTTTGCCAGCAATCGGAATTTTACTTCGCCGCTCTATGAAGATATGGGCACAACCTTCGTCTATGCGGACACCGACACATTGTTCGTCGTGCCGCTGCGTGACGAGGTCGGTTCGCCCTGGGCGCCGAAGAGCGACGAAGAGAAGTGGGGTGAGGAGAAGAAGAAAGAAGAGGAAAAAAAGAAGGAAGACGAAAAGAAGAAAGACGGGGAAAAGAAGGACGACAAGGAAAAGAACGGCAAGGAGGCGGACAAACCCGCCGAGGATAAGAAGCCCGAGGGCGACAAGAAGGACGGCGATACGGAGAAGAAGTCCGAGACTGTCGCCGAGGGCGAGAATAAGGACGACAAAAAGGACGAAAAAAAGGCGGAGGAAATCAAGCCTCTGGTGATTGAACTGGAGGGTTTTGAGCGACGGGCGATCGCGCTGCCGGTCGATCGAGGCAACTTCACGCACCTTGCCGTTACGCACGACGGCAAGCTGATTTATGCCCGTAATCCCGCCCGCGGCGCGACGAGCAAGCCTGCGATCAAAATCTTCGACTTGACCGACGAGGAAAAGAAGGAGAAGGGCGTCCTGGACGAAGTGAATAATTGCGTCATTTCCGCCGACGGGAAAAAGCTGTTGGTACGCAAGGACGAAACGATGGCCATCGTCGATGCGGCCGCGGAGCAAAAGCTTGATAAGCCGCTCAATCTGTCCGCCATGTCCGCTCGGGTTGATCCCCGCGAGGAATGGCGGCAGATGTTCAACGAGGCCTGGCGCATCCAGCGCGACTACTTCTATGATCCGAACATGCACGGAGTAGATTGGCCGGCCATGCGCGGGCGTTACGGCAGAATGATCGAAGACTGCGTCTCCCGCGAGGACGTCGATTTCGTCATCGGGGAGATGATTTCCGAATTGAACGTCGGGCATGCTTATGTCATGGGCGGCGGGGACTATCAAAAGCAGCCGGAGGTTTCCGTCGGCATGGTGGGCGCGGACTTCGAGCTGCACGAGGGCGCCTATCGCATCGCCAGGATCCGGGAGGGGGCGCCGTGGGACTATGACGCCCGCGGTCCGCTTTCCCAGCCGGGCGTGAAAGTGAAAGTCGGCGACTATCTGCTAGCGGTCAATGGCGCGCCGGTGGATGTTTCCAAGGATCCGTGGGCGGCGTTCCACGGACTTGGGGGAAAAGTCGTGACGCTAACGGTCAGCGACAAGCCGACCGTAGACGCTGACGCCCGACAGGTCCTTGTGGAGCTGCTTACGAGCGAATCCGGGCTGCGCTATCGGGAGTGGATTGAATCCAAGCGCGCCTATGTAGAAGGGAAAACCGGCGGGAAAGTGGGGTATATCCATGTTCCCGACACGGGGATCAACGGGCAGAACAACCTTTTCCGCCAGTTCTACGGCCAGACCGACAAGGCCGCCCTGATTATCGACGAGCGATGGAACGGCGGCGGACAGATCCCCACCCGGTTTATTGAGCTACTGAACCGGCCGGTCACCAATTACTGGGCCACTCGGGCTCCCAAGGACGGTGCCTGGCCGCCTGATGCACACGCCGGTCCCAAGTGCATGCTCATCAACGGCCTCGCGGGTTCGGGCGGCGACTGCTTTCCCTATTACTTCCGTCAACGCGGGTTAGGCAAGCTTATCGGGATGCGCACGTGGGGCGGGCTGGTGGGAATTTCCGGGAACCCGCAGCTTATCGACGGAGGCAGTACGAGCGCGCCGACGTTTGCCTTCTTCGAGACCGATGGCACATGGGGCGTGGAAGGGCATGGGGTCGATCCGGACATGGAGGTGGTTGACGACCCGGCGAAGATGGTGGACGGCGGCGACCCGCAACTCGACGCGGCCATCGATCATATGCTTGCCGAATTGAAGAACTGTCCGACTTGTCCCCCTCGCCCTGCCTATCCTGATCGCAAAGGCATGGGCATCCGCAAAGAGGACAAATAGGTCGAGCCGCGGACTTCACTCCGCACGCACGATCGCCGTTAGAACTTTGTCACGCTGGACAAGTGGAAATCCGGCAGTCGCACCGCGGGCAGCATCATCTTGCCGCGCTCCATGGTGATGGATTCCATCGGCGCAGTGGCCGCGTCCACCTGCTGGAAGCAGCGCATCGGACTGTCGTGGAAGCGGAAGTTCTTCACTCCCGCGACGATCTTACCGTCCTCAACGAGGAAAGTGCCGTCGCGGGTCATTCCCGTGATGGTCAGGTCCTTGGGGTCCACCGACCGAATGTACCAGAAATTGGTGATGAGCACGGCCCGCTTAGTTCCGGCGATGAGTTCGTCGATGCTTCCTACGGTCGGGCCGGAGAAGCTCATCACGGGCGCGCTTGGGCGAGGAGTCGGCTCGACGCCGTGTTCCTTGGCCGTGAAGCGATCGTAGTACAGTTGCTTCAGGACCCCGTTTTCAATCCAGACTATCGGGCGAACCGACAGTCCGCTGCCGTCGAACGAGTCGCCCAACAGATCAGGATGTGTGGGATCGGTGCGAACGGTCAGCCGCGAATCCAGCACCGTGGAGCCGACCTTGCCCACGAAGGGGCTGTTGCCCTTGTAATAGCTCTTGGCGTCCGCGGCGAAAAAGAACGGGCCGAACACGCCCGCGACGGCCGCAGGTTCCAGGATCACCGGGTAATGTCCGGCGGGCAGTTCTCTGGGCTCTTTGGACTGAAGCGCCTTGTCCACGGCCCGCTTGGTTCGGGCGGCGATATCCAGGGCGTCAATGTCACGATGGCCGTTGAATGTCCAGCCCGAGCTATCACCGGCCGTTGCTGTCAGGGAGAACTCCGATTCCGTGGACTGTGCGTACCCGAAAAGTCCGCTGGACGCCGCGACGCCCCTCGCGCTTACTCCGTTGCTGAGGATACCCGCTCCGACGAGGTTGTTTCTAGCGCATTGATCGATGACTGGTTTGGTGCGCTTGGCCAGTTCCATCGGGGAGACCGAGGCGGTCGAATCGCGGAACGATGGAACGCGCATGTAGTCCTGCTTCGGAAGTGGCGGAAGGTATTCCGGGTCTTCCGGAGCAAGTCTTGCAATCGTCTCGGCCTGCCGCACCATCGTAGTCAGGGATGCCGTGTCCAGCCGGTTGGTGCTCGCGCTTCCGACCTTCTTGCCGAACGCAACTCGCACGGACACGCTGGGTTCGCGGACGGAGACGTTCTGCGCTACCTGATTGTTTGCGAAACGCAGCGTGGAGGACTCCCCGTCGCCGAAGCTAATGAACGTGTGCTCTGCCGTCGCAGCCGAGAAAATCGTGTCCACGATGCGACGAAAGGTACTTTCTGATGCAAGTTTTACCGACATCTGCTATCTCCCAGTTCTTCGCCTACGCCTTCGGATTGATTACGTTCACCTGCCGGAATCTGGCATCGGAAGCGGCGTGGGTCATCCAACCGGATTGGCCCGGCTGACCCTTGCCGCAGTTGATAAAGCCGTGCTCCTGCCAGTGCTTTCGGTCGGCGACGCCGTCGCAGCTGTTCCAGAACTCCGGGGTGATGCCGTTGTAGATCACGTTCTTGAGCATGGCCCCGCGCTTGCCGTTCTTGATCTCCCAGAAGGCGTCGCCGCCGAACTGGAAGTTGTATCGCTTCTGATCGATGCTGAAGCTGCCCCGGCCCTCGATGTAGATGCCGTCCTTGACGTCGGCGATCAGCGAATCGCGCGTCTCGCTGCCCGGCTCGAGCCCGATGTTGGCGATGCGAACGATGGGCACCGAACTCCAACTGTCCGCCCGGCACGAGCCGCGGGAGCGGTTCTCTCCGATCGAGCCCGCGACTTCGCGGTTCGTGGAATATCCGCGAAAAACCCCCTCCTCCACGATCGCCCAGCGCTGCCCGGCCACGCCGTCGTCGTCGTAACCGGTGCTGGCCATCGCGCCTTGGCGAGTGTTGTCCGCGACGAGGTTGACGTGTTTGGAGCCGTATCGGAGTTTGCCAAGCTGATCCGGGGTCATGAAGCTGGTTCCGGCGTAGTTGGCTTCGTAACCGAGCGCCCGGTCGAGTTCCGTCGGGTGGCCGCAGCTCTCGTGAATGGTCAGCGAAAGATGGGCCGGATCGAGTACGAGGTCGAACTTACCCGGCGTTGGTTGTTTAGAGTTGACCTTTTCGACGGCCTGAGCGGCGACGCGCGGGGCCTGACTGACGAAATCAGCCGCGGTGATGTGCTCGTAGCCGCTGCGGATGAACGGGACCGAGAATTCCCGCGACTGGAAGTCGTCCTCATTCTTCGCCGTCGCTCCGAAGCCGCCGCCGACGGCGAGCAGATCGAAGTCCAGCACCGTCCCCTCAGTGGAGGCGAAGTGCTTGATGTCCCGCTGCGTCCAGAGCGAACCGTTGGAGCGGATGATGCCCTTTTCCTTATGGACGATTTCGCAAGCGTTCAGCAACAGGTTGCAGCGTTCCTCAAGGGGAACGGTGAATGGATCGACTTTGAACGCCGTCTTGATCCGATCGCGATGCACGGGCTCGTCGGCGAGCTTGACCGGCGATTGCATGAGAATGTGACTGGCGCGGGCGATCTCCACCGCCCGCTCGGCCGTCCGTTCGACCTCGGCCGGCGTGAAATCGGCGCTGGCCGCGAAGCCCCATGCGCCGTTGTACAGCGCACGAATTCCGAATCCGCTGTCGAAGCGCTCGCCGACGCTGGAGATACGGCGGTCCTCCGCGCGGACCGATTGGTTGTGCGTCTCCAACAGTCGGATGTCTCCATAGGAGCACCCACCGGCCTTGACCCGCGACAGTGCAAGCTGCGCCAGCTCGGGCCAGTCGCCTTTCGGCGCCGGTCCCATCGCTCCGGCCGGCAGGTCGGCAAAGGGTCGTGACATGGAGCATCCACCCAGATACAAGCCCGCCGCCGTGCCCGCGGCAACATGGATGAATTCCCGCCGATTGATGCTGTTCCGCTCGCTCATAATTGTTCCTCCCGTGGACGCTTGTTTAGGCGGCCGGTAGATTAACCCGCGCATGTTAACGATGCAAGCGCTCTACCAAGTGCGGATATGGCGGTTGCCGTCCGGTTCAATCCGTGTTTGTGCCTAGCAAATGCCGAGGTTAAGGAGTTCGTCGTGCCTCTCCGAACCCTATTTCTACGCTTGATGCTGTGGTCGCTGGGGCTGGCCGCGGCGACCGGCGTGCTGGCCGTACTGTTCCAGGGCGGCGATTTGGTATGGCGCGTGGTCGGCACAGGCCTTGCCACCGCCGCCGCTTGCGGCCTACTCATTCCCACCTCCGTCTTGATCGATCGGGAACAAACCCGCGCGGCGGGACTCCTCGGCATGGCCATCGTGATTCTCGAGTTCCTCATCGCCTTAGGGCTTATCTGGGAGCTGTTGCAGAGTTTCCTGTAGGGCGTTTCTGATGCACATGGGAAATGCATCCTGACGATGGTGCTCATCGGCCTGGCCGCGCCGATCATCATGGCCACAATGCGAGTGGGGCGACGAACACCCCATTTCGTCGCCGCCGTGTTTTGTACCGTTGCTACCGCGATCCTCCTCGTGACATTTCTAATTGCCACCTGGGGCGGGACTTTTTTCTACAGAAACGATGCATGGTGGGAGACCGGAGGAACGCTCCTTCTCTTTGCCACCCTCACCACGATGACGCTGCTTCAGCTCAGCGCCGCAACGCCGAGGCCGTGGAGATGGCTGGGGATCGCGTCTGCCCTGATCGCCTGTGCGATGCTGATGGAGCACATTTGGGTCGGTACGGGCAGCGATTTGGGTCATGTTATTTTTTGCGGCTTTCTTGCTATCGGCTGCGTCGTCGCCCACGCCAATTTGTGCCTGGGTCCGAATCTGCGACCGACGCAGCAATGGGTTCGCCAGGGAACAATCCTGTTCTCCGCCGTCACAGCGGGCCTCATCGTTCTCTTCATCGCCAAAGATAAGTTTCCCGAAGTCCCCATTGATGCCGATCTTTTTGGACGCTTCGCCTCCGCCGCGGGAATCATCGCCGGCTGCGGAACGCTCGCCTTGCTCGTACTGGCCCGCATGAATCGCAAGGTGGACGCCGAGCCGGAGTCCTACGAACTCAGCGAGGTCAGTTTGGTTTGCCCGCGTTGTCGTAGAAAGCAGTCGCTTCCGACGGGAGATTCAACTTGCCCGTCGTGCGGTCTGCGCATTTCGATCCGCGTCGAGGAGCCGCGCTGCGTGAAGTGCGACTACTTACTACGCGGGCTAATCTCCGATCGTTGCCCCGAGTGCGGAACGCCGATCGGGTCGCCTGCCATCGTGGTCAGTTAACGAGTCGGTGAAATCCGGAGGTTAGATTCGCTCCAAGTCGGGCAGGGTGCGTTCGTTACGCACATTGCCGGTGTTCAGTGTGGACTTGGGTTCGAGCAACAGGACGTGACACTCTTGCCTGGCCACGGGCATGTGTTCGACGCCGCGGGGGATGATGATGAACTCGCCCTCGCCGACTTCGATGTCCCGCCCGCGAAGTTTCATGGTGAAGCTGCCTTTGACGACGAGGAACAACTCATCTTCCCGTTCATGGTGGTGCCACACAAACTCGCCCTTGAACTTGACCAGCTTGACGTAGGAGTCGTTGGCCTCGCCTGCGATCTTGGGCGACCAGTGCTCGGTGAAACGAGAGAGCTTTTCAGCGAGGTTGACTTTGTCGATGGCTTTCATGGCGTTACTCAATCCCCTTCGCCCCCAGCCAGCGTTCCGCGTCGAGGGCGGCTTTGCAACCCATGCCCGCGGCGGTGACGGCCTGGCGATAGACGCTGTCCACGCAGTCACCCGCGGCGAAAACGCCGTCGATGCTCGTCGTCGAACGGTAGGGGTCCTTGAGCTTGATGTACTTCTTGGCGTCGAGTTCGAGTTGGCCGTTCAGGAAATCCGTCGCAGGCGTATGGCCGATGGCCATGAACAGGCCGCCGAGCGGCTGATCCGACTCTTTCCCCGTGACCGTATCCTTGAGCTTCACGCCGGAGATCATCTTGTCGCCGAGCACGTCGACGACGCTCTTGTTCCACAGGAACTCGATCTTGTGATTGTTCTTGGCCCGCTCGGCCATGATCTTCGAGGCCCGAAGCGCGTCGCGGCGATGGATGATATACACTTTCGACGCGAACTTCGTGAGGTAGGTTGATTCCTCGACGGCCGAATCGCCGCCACCGACTACGCCCACGACCTTGTCGCGAAAGATGGGGAGCGCTCCGTCGCAAACCGCGCAGGCACTGACCCCGCCGCCGGACAAGGCCAGGCGCTGCTCGTTCTTGAGTCCCAGCCAGTTCGCCGTCGCTCCGGTGGCGATGATGACCGTATGAGCCGTGTATTCAGTGTCGTCCTCGCCGACCACAACAAAGGGTTTGCGTGAAAGATCGACTCGCTTGCAGTCCTGGTAATACGCGCTGTGGCCGTCTTCGGGGTTGGAAACGTCGGGGTTGAGGCCCTTGTCGGTGACGATGCGGGTGCCGAAACGCACGGCCTGTTGCTCGAAATAGGCCATCATGACCGGCCCGGTGACGCCGTGCGGGAAGCCGGGGTAATTCTCCACTTCCGTGGTCATCATCAACTGCCCGCCGGGCAGGATGGTCGAAGGCTCCGTCTTGGGCCGCCCGGCAAAGACCAGCGGTTGCAGATTGGCCCGTGCGGCGTACAGCGCCGCCGTCCATCCGGCCGGACCGGAACCGACGATAATGACTTTCTCGACCTTGTTCTGCTGCGCCATAAATCACCCTCACTTCGCAAACCGTTCAATTCAGAGCGGGGGATGATACTATGTATGGTAACGCCGGCCAAACAGACTTAGCGTGCGTCGCCTGCCCACGCGTTGGCGATTTGCAAAGCGCTCAACATGCTTTGTGCTTTGTTAAGCGTCTCTTGGTATTCCCTGGCCGGTTCGGAGTCGGCCACGATGCCTGCTCCGACTTGAGCATCCACCCGCCATTCATCGCCGCCCGCCGGAGTGATGACCATCGTTCGCAGGGCAATGCAGGTATCCATGTTCCCGCGGAAGTCGAGATAGCCCACGGCCCCGCCGTACGGTCCGCGGCGGACGGGTTCCAACTCGTCGATAATCTGCATGGCCCGTATCTTCGGCGCTCCGCTGACCGTCCCAACGGGGAGCACGCTGCGGAGCGCGTCGAAGGGAGTCTTGTCGTCGGCGAGGGTGCCGGACACGTTGCTGCAAATGTGCATGACGTGGCTGTAGCGCTCGATGGACATCAGGTCATCGACCTTGACGCTGCCGGGCCGACACACCCGGGCGATGTCGTTTCGTCCCAAATCCACCAGCATGACGTGTTCGGCCCGCTCCTTGGGGTCGGCGAGCAATTCGGCTTCCAAGCCCAGATCCTCGGCCTCCGTGCGCCCGCGCGGCCGAGTCCCGGCCAGTGGCCTGGTCGTCACCGTACGATCCTCGATCCGACAAAGGACTTCCGGCGATGCGCCCACCAGCGTCACCGAGGGTGTCTGCAGATAAAACATGAAAGGGGAGGGATTGACCACCCGAAGTGCGCGGTAGACCTCGAACGGCGCCGCCCGCGTCGTGGTTGAGAGACGTTGGGAGATGACCACCTGAAAGATATCGCCGGCGCGGATGTACTGTTTGCAGCCACTGACGGCCTGCTCGAAGCCCTGGCGCGTGAAACTGCTTTCGAATGAGTCCTGTTCCGAGGAATCGGGCGAGAAGGGCCGCAACGGGTCGGCTTGGACAGCGCCGAGCTTGGCGACGAGCATCTCGATGCGATGACAGGCGTCGTCGTATGCCGCCCCGACATCCTGCCCCTTGCCAATATGGGCATGGGCGACGGCGTGGGTCAATTTGCGCACGTGATCGAAGATGACCATTCGGTCATAGATTCCGAACTGAAGGTCGGGCAACGCACGATCGTCCGTCGGAGGCCTCCCAAGCTTTTCATAGTGACGAGCGATGTCGTATCCCGCGTATCCCACCGCGCCGCCCAGAAACCGCGGCATCGAGGGAGGGCCGACGGTTCGATAGTTCTTCAATGTTGATTCGAGGAGTACCAGCGGATCCGAATTCTCAAATACGCGTTCGCCGTCCGGACCGGTGATCGTCGTGCGCCGGCCCTTGGCTTCAACGACTACCAAAGGATCTGCGGCTAAGAAGGAGTATCTGGCGATCTTTTCGCCGCCGATAACGCTTTCCAGCAAGAAGGCATGGCCTGCGCCCGCCGCGACGCGCTCAAAGGCTGAAACCGGCGTCATGCGATCGCTCAGCAGGCTGGCGAAGACAGGAATGGTGTTTGCGTCGCGACGGTTGGCGACAAGTTCCGCCCGCGTCGGCTGAAAAGAGAGCATGGCGCGATGCTATGGGGGTCCGCCTTGTCGGTCAACGCCGGACCGATGACCGTCCGTCGCCTGCTCGCTACAATTGCCAGGGTGGCGAACGTAGTTTCGGAGCGGATGGTGTACACGATTTCGGTGGAGGCAACATTCACAGCCACGCACGGGGTGCGCTATGCGAATGGGACCGTGGAAACGCCTCATGACCATGAATGGCGAGTCCGAGCTTTTTTTCGACGGGCGAGGCTGGATGACGTCGGAATGGTCGTTGATTTCGGCGAGGCGCAATCCGCCTTGCTGTCCGTGGTCAAAAAGCTGGAAAACACAGACCTGAACGACCATCGCGCGTTGCGCGGCGTCAACCCCACGGCTGAAAACCTTGCCAGGCACATTTTCGAGCATGTCCAAAGCGCTGGCATGAGAAATCTCTGCCGCATCGAGCTGACCGAAGCGCCGGGTTGTGTTGCCACTTTCGAACACGTTGATCCGGCCGCGTAGACTGCTAATGAACGGGTGACTGGATTGACGATGAAACCGCAGGTTTGTACAATTAATATCGGGAGTTAAGGATCGACTTTCGCGCGCCGCGACAAAGTCGAGGTTGTCAGAAATGGTTTGCCAGCACTGCAACCAGAACAAAGCGACCGTACACATCACCGATACGCTTCCCGAAAAGCGCGAGCAGCATCTATGTGAGGACTGTGCTGAAAAAGCCGGCGTCATCATCAAGCAGACCCCGCACACGACGAACGAAATCCTCCAGCAGTTCATCAAGCACAAGGCGGGACTGGGAGTCGGCGACGATCTGGTTTGCCCCAAGTGCGGATTGACCTTCAAGGAATTTCAGCTCAAGGGGCAGCTTGGCTGCCCGCACGATTACGTTGCCTTTGCGGCGTTGCTGACGCCGCTCATCCAGCGGGCCCACGAGGGAGGCACGCATCACGTAGGCAAGGTACCCCCCAGCGCCGACGTAACAGTCAAAAAACATACCGGCCTGTTGCGCCTGCGGCGCGAGCTTCAGGAGGCCATTGAACAAGAGAACTACGAGCGCGCCGCCCGCGTCCGCGATGAAATCCGCACTATGGAATCGTGATGAACCTCGAGGACCTGACAAAATCGACCGGTGAATGGCTGCGCGGTGTGGGGCCGATGACGGACGTCGTCGTGTCGTCCAGAATTCGACTGGCGCGAAACCTCGCCGAACATCCCTTTCTGACCACGGCCGACGCGGAACAGCGCACGGAAATCTATCGCTGTCTTGCCGATGCGATGACCTCGACTTCCGGCGGCGAGGCTGATCTACTTGTCGATCTTGAAACCGCCGACTCTGTTGACCGGAACCTGCTCGTGGAGCGGCACCTCATCAGCCGTCAACATGCAACGGGTGAGGGCAGCCGCGGCGTTAGTATCTCGCCCGATGAGACGCGAGCCGCGATGATCAACGAGGAGGATCATCTTCGGCTTCAGGGGCTTCGCAGCGGATTGCAGTTGGAAGCACTGTGGCGGGATATCAATGCGACGGACGATGCCCTCTCGAAAAGACTGTCCTTCGCGTTCGATCGCCAGCTTGGTTACCTCACCGCCTGTCCCACTAATGTGGGCACGGGGATCCGCGTTTCGGTCATGTTGCACTTGCCGGCCTTGAGGCTCACCAAGGAAATTGAGCGAGTGGCGAGGGCCGCCAAAGACCTGCGCCTGGCCGTGCGCGGCATGTACGGCGAGGGCACCGAGGCCGTCGGCGACCTTTATCAGGTCTCCAACCAGACCACCCTCGGAAAACCCGAGGATGCCATCATTCAGACCTTCAGCGAGACGATTATCCCCAACATCGCCGGCTACGAACGGGCGGCGCGGGAAAACCTCGCTAAACACCATGAATCCCAGCTCGACGATCGCATTTGGCGCGCTTACGGGGTGCTTTGCAACGCTCGTCGAATCAGTAGCGGCGAGACACAGTCTTTGTTGTCACCCATTCGCATGGGGATTCAGATGGGCCGCTTCAAGGAATTCGATCTCTCGACGCTGCACGAGTTGTTTCTCTACACCCAGCCCGCTCACCTGCAGAAGATGCGCGGCCGCACTCTCGATGAGGAGCATCGTGCGGTCGCCCGCGCCGACTGCATCCGTAAACGGCTGGCCTAAGTCGGTATTCCTACAACCCGGTGAGCAGTTCAGAAACTTGCAGACCCAGTGAGTTACTGATTCGTGCCAATGCCCAGATGGACGCCGCGTTCTTCCCCAGTTCCACTTGGGAAAGCTGCGACGTGGTGAGGTCCGTCCGGTCCGAAAGCTGACGCAGGGTCAGGTTCTGGCTGAGCCGATGGCTGCGAATCCGTTGACCAATGAGTCGGTTTAGCTCCGACTCGTCGGTGTAGATGATACCCATCCGCTGGCAGGCCCGGTCGATGGACGTAATCAGTTCGTCCTGCTTAAACGGTTTCGCGATATAGTCGCAGGTGCCGCGGCGCATGGTTTCCGTCGCGCTATCTAAATCGGGATAGGCCGTCATGACGATACAGCTCATCCGCTCGTCAATTTTCTTTAGCTTTTCAACGACCTCCACCCCATCCATCGCGGGCATACGCAGATCGACAAGCGCGACTTGGAATGATTCTTTCTCCGCCGCATCCACGGCCTCGTCGGGATTGCTGAAGGTCCGCGGACTATAGCCATGATCCTCTAGCAACAACCCGACCGTTTTGCAGATCGATGGGTCATCGTCGATTACCAACACTTTAATGTGATGACGGACTCCCATAATGCCTTCCCTTTTTTTTATTTGACCCTAGGGGTCGATTACGCATTCCTGAGTGCCTACTCGGAGCGACTGGGCGCATGGAGGTGCCATGCAATTGTCGCTGGAAAACCGGAGGCAAATCTAAAAACGGAATGGCACCCCAAAACCCGCCTCCACGCCGATAGACTTTATCCCGCCCCCGAAACTGAAATCAAACCGCAGGATAATAGTGCCGTACTGAACTAGATTCCAGCATGGGATGACAAAATCCCAGAATTTTTAGTCGCGTTTTACCTAATTCAGCGACGCAGTCGGAGATTTGGGTTTCATGCTTTTACTCGAAAATACAAAATAGCATTTTAACTGTAAAAAGGTCCGTGAACCGTGTTCGAAATGGTCTGCACCGTGGGATTAGTGATCCGGATTACGCTAGAAAATGAACAATGCGTGATCACGAATTGACAGGCAGAGATGGTTTTCAACGTCTTTGATGGTTGACTATGGCGATGCCACTCGCGGACGAGTTTGAGGCTGAAGAGCCGGTGATCGAAGCCATCCGCGGCGGTGATCGCTATGCCTTCGAGGAGTTTCTTCGACGGCGAAATCGGTGGGTGAGGGGAGTGGTTTTTGGCATCCTCGGCAGACAGGATTGTGTGGACGATGTCACGCAGCAGGTATGGACGGCCGTTTGGTTACGGATCGGAGAGCTTCGCGACAATCGAAGCTGGCGACCGTGGCTCTACCGCCTGGTCCGCAACGCCGCACTCGATGCAGGCCGGGAACTCAGCAGGCGCCGATTCATCAAGCAGCCCGCTTCGGACTCAGCCGATCCAGGGGTTGCGACGGGTCCCGAAGAACCCGTGGCGAAGGACGAGAAGCACCGCGAAGTCCTCGCCGCTATCCAGTCGCTCCCGGCCATCTATCGAGAGCCGTTCGTGCTGCGGCACGTTAACGGTTGGTCCTACCGCGAGATCGGAGAGGTAATGGGTTTGCCCGTGGACTCGGTGGAGACGCGTTTGGTTCGTGCCCGCCGTTACTTGCGAGAGTCCTTGAAAGACAGGATCGCGTGAACTTATGTCCGAAATAAACGAACAACTCGAAAGACTCATCGTTCGCAGCCTGGATGGCGACTTGAGCGAGGATGAGGAGCTGGCGTTAAGCCGCGAGATTCTCCGTAATCCTCAAGCCCGGCGCCTTATGGCGGAGTATCAGGGCGTTGATGATCTGTCTGCCGCCGCCTTGAAGTCAATTGTCGACGATCCGACTCCAATATACGTCGGTATTTCGAGAGCAAGAGAAGTCCGGACGACTCAATCGTCAGGGCGGAAAAAAACATGGTATTGGCTGGTTCCCGGTGCTATCGCCGCAGCCCTGCTGGCCTTGATCGTCCCGGTCCCGTCGCAACTCGGCGTGGATCGTTCGCCGGTTGTGAGTTTCCCGCCGGCATCAGTTTTCAATGACAGGCCGACGATTCCCTTTCATGGAGATCAGCGAGATCTAATGCGACCGGTGCATTCTACTCCCGCGATCCATCGCGATACGGGCCGAGAGATCATCGGAGTGCAGGGGGATGACGGAAACCTCTATTGGATTGAAGTAGAGCGAAGCCGAACGGTGAAGCTGCCGCCCGGTTCAAACTCGCGGGCGGCATGGAACAGTCTGTAGGACATTGATGGAAGGTCTTGGACGTGTCGATCGGAGCGTGGACGTCTTCGGTGATGCGTCGATGAAGGAGTCTGAATGATGAAAACGGCGATGACACATTTGTTGTTGGCAGGGGTTCCCTCTTTCTTGTCGTGGCAACTTGCCGGGGTGATCTTTACATTGGGGGCGCTCAGTGCCCCGGTTTCAAGTCTGGCCTCGCCGGACGACTGCAAGGGCGGGGAAAAAGAGATCATTATCACCAAGGTGCTGAAACCGGGTGAATCCGGTGAGATTACGGCTACGGCCTTCGCCGATGAAGAGACTGCTCCCATCGTGCTGGTCAAGAAGGTTGGCCAGGGCGCTGGCGACGGCCAGAGTAAGGTACGAATGGTCCGGGTCGAGCCAAAGGCGGCGGGGGATCCCTCGCAGCGCGCCTGGCTGGGTGTGTCCATCGATGATGTGCCGGATGTCCTTGCCGCGCAGTTGAAGACCAAAGGGCGCGGCGTGCTCATTTCCAACGTCGTCACGGGGAGTCCGGCAGACAAGGCCGGCTTTCAGGCACATGACGTGATCCTTTCGGTGAACGGTGAGGCGGTCGAAGGGGAAAGCGGCCGGGCCGTCGATCTCATTCGCGCCCGCAAGCCCGGCGAAAGGGCCAGCTTCGGCGTCCTTCGCAACGGGGTAGAAACCACGCTAAACGTCACGCTCGGATCGTGGGCCGACAACGCGGATGCGTCAGCTCTTGCGTGGAAGTTCGAAGTCGCCCCCGATGCGGAAATCAAGGATCACATCAAGACGCGCGGTAAGTTTATCCATCGCGGGCCGGGCGGAGAGTGGACCGTCAAGGACCTCGGCGATCTGCACAATCTGGCCGACCTTCCCGAGAACATCAAGGTATTCGTTCCCAAGGGCGGCGACCGCTCCACGCAGGTTTTCGTCGCAAACGGCAGGAGGACGATCAAGACGCGAGTCGAGGATGATGGCACGGCCGTTACGGTTGAACAGCAGGATGACGGGCCGATCACCGTCCGCCGCACGGACGACGAGGGCAAGGAAACCACGGCGATCTATGACGATGAAGACGCACTTCTCGCCGCCGATGAGGACGCCCACAGGATTTTCACCGAGGCCGGCAAGGGAATCATCATCAACGTGGACGGTAGTGCGACCGTGGACGGAGACTTCGATTTTGATTTCGATGTTGACGTCGATTTTGACTCCGAAGCGTGGGAGGACTCCATGCTGCAATGGCGCACGAAGCTGGACGGAAGCTTGGGCGAAGCAAACGAGGCCTATGCCAAGGCCATGGAGGAAGTTCACGCGGCCATGAAGAAGCTCAAAGCTGAAGGCGGCCATGGCGCTCTCAAGCTCGGACAGCTTCATGGCCTCATGAAACTGCACGGAGAAGGCGGCGCGGAGCTTCCTATGGTCATGGGAATGGCCCACATGGCCAAGCCGAGAAACTCCTTTGAATCGCGGGCCGATGGGTCGATCGAGGTCCGCGTTCGCAAGGGCGATTCCGAACTGGTGCAAGTCTTCAAGAGCGAGACGGACCTGAAACAACGCGACGCCGACCTCTATCAGAAGTATCAGGAGCTAAAGTCGATCAAGGAGTAGGCAGCAGCGGCAGTAATATCACCAAAGCAGGTGACAACGTAAGGAAGCGGGCGCTCAGGCTATGAGCGCCCGCTTTTTTCGTTAAGGCGTTGTTTGTCCGATAAACGAGTAATGGCTGCTATTGCTGCGCATCCCGTCGAAGACCTGAATGACTCGCAACTTCGCGATCTGCTGTTGCGCGTCGATGCTGCCGGCTTTCCCGCCGATCTGGACGAAGTCTGGCGTGTGGAGCGGTTGCGTTTTCGGGAAACGCTGCGGCGGGTCCCGCCCGCCGCCGACGATCGCTGTCGTTTACTCGATCTGGGCAGCAGCAGGGCATGGCTGCCGTTCTACCAGGTGCTGCTGGGCTATCGCGGAATCGTCCTCAACACGAAATACCCCGCCTCGGGCTTTGTCGATGACGGCCTGAGCGTCCAAGGTGTCGTGCCCGCTGATGCCGAAATGTCGGTGTTCGACGTGGAGCGTGAGGATTTCCCCCACCCCGACGAGTCCTTCGACGTGGTATTGTGTCTCGAAGTCCTCGAACACCTCTCCGTGGACCCCATGGCCATGATGGCGGAGATTAACCGAGTCTTGAAGCCCGGCGGCACGCTCGTTCTCACAACTCCTAACGCCGTCCGCACCCGCAACCTCGTCAACTCCATTATGGGTGAGCACCCTTACGGCTGGGCGCCGTTCAACGGGTTCGACGGCAACCGCCATAACCGCGAATACACACCCCGGGAGGTCGATCGCCTCTTTCGCGCCGCGGGAATCACTCCAGGCGAAGTAACTACCTTCGGCGATAAGTCTCGTGGGCTGCGCCGCGATCTTTTGAAATGGTTGTTGACGCCGGCGCTATTGCCGTTTCGATCGTGCCCGAAGTCGTTGCGGCGTGACGTTATCCTGGCGACGGGTACCAAAACGTCCGCAAGCATCGAGCGGCGCCCAGGCTGGCTGTACTTCGACATGGCCGAGCGAAAAAACCTCAGTAGCGCCGAAGAACGGCATAGCCCACATCTCCCTGCCCATACCTCCGAAAGAGCAATTCGGTAGATCGCACTTCAGCCCCTATTTGCCGAAAACCAGCCAATTTGTGAGCGGTTGGCGGTACGTGCCCGGTCGCCGCATTTCTTGTTAGAATCCATTCAGTTCAGTTGTAAAACCACACTTCCTCTTCCGGATGTTGGCGTCTTTTCGGTCCACCGGGGCCGCGGAGCGTGTGATCGTAGTGGGATGGCGTTCTTTTGGAGGACAAATCACATGGAATGCAGAAACTGGTGCTATGGAGTTGCTGCGGGAATGTTATGGTCATCATGGCTGCCGGGAGTGCACGCACAGGGGCGTGTCTTCGAGGGTAAGACCGTTCTGTTCGGGAACCTGCATGCGCATTCGAAGCTATCGGATGACATCTCGAACGCGGGCGACGATATGTTGCCGATCCGGGCGTTCGAATACGCCGACGAACACGGGCTCGACTTTCTGGCGATTACGGATCATCAGAAGGCCGACGATACGAATCCCCGATATTCGATGACCACGCAAGAATACAAAGACTTCTTGTTCAACGTCGCGAAGACGTACAACCAGAACCATCTCGGCGCCTTCATCGCAATTCCCGGAATCGAGTGGGGCACCACGGCCACGGGAAATCACGTTAATGTCTTTGGGGCTTCAGATTTGCCGCCGGATACGATCAAAGACAAGGACTACGACGAGCTCTACGCGTGGGCCAAGGCGAATGCTGAGTTCGCGCAGTTCAACCACCCGTATAGTTGGGCGGCGGAATCGAACCGCAATCTGCAAGTTGGAAACTTCGGGCAGGCACTATATCCGTCCACCGACGCCTTTCGCGACCGAGCCAATTCCGTCGTCAAAACCTGTTCGATTATCTCCACCGTTGCGGGGGGCCACATCAACGGAGAATTCAGTGACAGCGAGGCCAAAACGCATCGGGATATGAGTGAGAAGGGGTTCAGACATTGGCTGGGATTCCTAAACATGGGGTTCCACGTGTCCCCGGCCGCAAACCAGGACACCCATGGTAAGAATTGGGGCACGGTCACGGCGGCGCGAACCGCGGTCTGGGCGGATAGTTTTGGCTATGACGATCTCATGAGGGCGATCCGAACGAATCGAGTGTACGCCACCGAGGACGACGAGTTGGCCGTTGTGCTTCAGGTGGAATTTCAGGGGCAGAAATACTGGATGGGCGAGACGGTTCCTTTGGGTGAAACCGGCGCGGATGTGGACTTGCTCGTGACCGTCTGGCAGACGTCCGGATCAGACGGCGATTCGACGGAAGAGGGCCCTTACAGTGTCACCATCTACAAGGACTCCGATGGCATCGGAGGGCAAAAGGCGGCTGCGCTGTCAGCGGTGAGCACCGCATTGACCGCGGTGACGAAGCGCATACCCATTGAGGTTGTGCCCGATGAATATGTCTTTATTGAAATCACTGAACAAGGCGGCAGGGACAACCCCATCGGTGATGGTGAGGACGAGGTGGCAAACGCCACCGGAAGCCATGGTGCTGACGGCAAACGGGACGACATGAATGATTCCGCCTGGACTTCGCCCGTCTGGTTTCAGCTTCCGGCGCCCGCTTCGTTTGTGTGGTCGGCCAAGAGCGAGAGCAAGGTATACCATAACGCCGATTGCTGGGCCGTTGGAAACATCGGCTCGGCCAATCGGCGTACAGGAACGCCCCCACCGGGATGGACCAAGCACACCTGTCATCCAGGTGCTTAGGGGCATGCGTTGAAGGGGCAGACCCGGCGGCGCGAGTTGCGCAAAGCGTTATACTCTCGGTGATGGAACCTCTGGCGTCGCGGATCAGGCCCAGCCGACTGGAAGATTTCGTCGGCCAGGGGCATTTGGTCGGCCCCTCTGCTCCGTTGTGGCAGGCCATCCGAGAGAAACACCTTTTCTCCTTTGTCCTCTGGGGTCCGCCCGGCGTGGGCAAGACCACGCTGGCCCGGATTTACGCGGAGTCGCTCGACGCCAGGTATTTTGAGCTCTCGGCCGTCTCCGCAGGCAAAGCGGATGTCAGGCAAATCGTTGAAACCGAAACCGCCCAGCCCAAAGTTCTTTTTCTCGACGAGATCCATCGCTTCAACAAGGCCCAACAGGATTATCTCCTCCCCTACGTCGAGCGGGGCGAACTTACCCTCATCGGGGCCACCACCGAGAATCCCAGTTTTGAGGTGATTGCGCCGCTCCTCTCACGAATGAAAGTCTTTGTGCTCAATCCCCTCAGTGAGAACGAACTGGAAACCATCATCGACCGCGCCGTCAAGGCGGTGGGAGGACAAGCTCCATCGGGCATCCCGAAAGAAGCCAAGGACTGGCTGATCGGCTATGCCGATGGCGACGCCCGCCGCGCCCTCACAGTTCTCGAAAGCACGCAGAAGCTCTACGGGACCATCTCAGTTGACAGTTTGCAGAAGACCGCCCAATCGAAGCAGTTGCGTTACGATAAGGCAGGCGAGGAGCACTACAACCTCATCAGTGCCTTCATCAAGAGTATGCGGGCGAGCCAGCCCGACGCCGCCCTCTATTATCTCGCCAGGATGATCGAGGCCGGGGAGGACCCGAAGTTCATCGCCCGCCGGATGGTGATCTTCGCCTCCGAGGACATCGGCATGGCCCAGCCCACGGCTTTGGTCGTGGCCAACGAGGTCTTCCGGGCGGTGGAGACGATCGGCCTGCCCGAAGCGGGGCTGAACCTCGCTCACGGCGCGATTTATCTGGCCGGCGCGCCAAAATCAAGAGCGGCTTGCGATGCTCTCGTCGCGGCCGTGGAAGACGTGAAGCAGTTTGGCGCCTTGCCCACGCCGCTCAACATCCGCAACGCCCCCACAAAACTGATGAAGGACCTCGGCTACGGCCGCGATTATGAAAAGTACACGCAGGAAGACCTGTTGCCGGAAAAACTCAAAGGGCGAAAGTATTATCATCCCAAGAATAAGCCGAACTGAGGCTGCAGTGGACCTTGTACTTAGTCGGCGGAATTCGGCGGGGCAAGCGCGCCCTACTTCGCTTATACGACGGTTGGGGGTTCGAGTCCCTCCCGGCGCAAGGGTTAGATCCTTGCACTAGGACGTGATACCTTATCGTCCCCACCACCACAGTCCCAGGAACCGTTCCCAAAATTCGTCGCCGAAGAACGCCGACAATAACCCACACCCTAGAACTGTGACAGCGAACACTATTAGCGACACGAAGTGGTCAGCACGGTAACGCATAATACTCGGGATCACGCAGAAGAAGACAAACACTCCCAGTAAAGCGCCGCAAACGAATCGAATGACAAACCCGGCCCAGTCGAATTTAGCCTCGGGTTGCTGTTTTTTCTCCGCAGTCCTCATTGCGACTCGGCTACTTCTGTTTCTCGCCTTGCTGTTTGAGCGAATCGAGCTCCGCGCGGAGGGCGGAGAGCTTGTCGAGCTCCTTCTTGTGCTCCGCCTCGGTCTCGGCCACGAACACTTCCAGCACCGGCGCATCCGTGTTCAGAACATCTGACCCGAAGCTTTCCATGTGGAAATAGATCGCGGATTTCACATCCGCGATAGCTTCGTCATAGGTATCGCCTTGACCAACGACGATGCCCTTGCATCCAAGCGGGTAGGCGACATAGCCGTCAGGATGTTTTTCCACGATTACTTTGACCTCTGTCATCTGTCGGCGGTGTATTCTATCGGTTCGATCGCCATTTTGAAAGCGTCGTCCACACCTGATTTCACAGGTCTCAACGCCACTGCGATGGAATGATGTCGAGCCGATGACTCGACCCACGACAGTTGAACGAGGCTATGCGTTGGTTCTCGCGCCCCAAATTGCGCCGATGACAGTTGGTATTATGATGATCATCCAGCCTCTCATTCCCAAGTTTATCATTGAGAAGATTATGCCAATACCAAAGCCGACGGTCGCGCCGAACATCACGCGGATAAGAAGCCCAAGCCAGTCTTGGCGCATGGATTATTTCTGTTTTTCCCCCTCTTGCTTGAGCGAGTTCAATTCAGCGCGAAGGGCGGAGAGCTTGTCGAGTTCCTTTTGATGCTCGGCCTCGGTCTCGGCGTCGATGAGCCGATCGACTTCGGCGTCGGAGACGACCTCCGCGGCCCCGCTCATCTCCACATCCTGGGCGGCCACGTCCTCGACGGTGTCGAGGAACATGTTCATCCGCTCCTCCATCGTCTGCGACTGCACCATGGCCTTTTCCCAGTCCGCCTGGGTCTTCACCAGGTCGGTCTCGCCGAAAAGCTTCCCGATCTCCGTCGCCATCAGCCCCATGCTCTTGGCGAAGTCCGCCGACGCCTCTGCCTGCCGCTTGATGAGCAGGGCGTTCTTCACGGAGAGCAGTTGCCGTTCGAGCATCTTGCGGATGGTGGCCGTCTTCTTGAGTGAATTGCGGATGAAGTTGTATTGGGCCTGATCACCGATTTTCCTGGCGTGCTGGGCGTTGCGGATGAACTCGTCCTGGAACTTGGCCTGCTCGCGGATGGACTTCTCGATCCGCCGCACGCCCTGACGGATCTTGATGTCCCGCTCGATGCGACGTTCCTCGGCTGACTTGAACAAGGCCATGTCGGTCGGTCCCTAGTCGTAGCCGCTGTCCGGAATCAGGATCCATAGGATGATGTACACAAGAATCCCGGGGAACGCGATGGACAGGATCGAGAGGAGCACATAGCCGACCCTTACGGCCGTGGGGTCGATTCCCAGATACGCGCCGAGACCGCCGCACACGCCGCCGATCCAGCGATTATTCACACTGCGACGAAGTCGTCTATTGTATGAACTCATGCGAACTTCAACCTGCCTCTGGGGACGGGAACTTCGCGTCCCATTTCCCGTGCCGTTTCAATCCATTCTTTCGCGACGCGTTCAACGGCGCGCAGCGCTTCCCTGTTAGTTCTCCCGTCTGCCATGCATCCGGGTAGCTCGGGCACCTCGGCTATGAATGCGCCATCTTCCTGTGACCAGTATATGATAACCTCATATCTCAAATGGCGTCTCCCAGCTGATATCGAAGAATGATCTCACGTACTTGTTTTACCTGATAAGGTTTAGCTTTCGCTCTCTTCGGCTGCAAGTTGACAATCTCAACGACGCCATCACGTGCGAAGATAAAGTGATCGCCGCGAATCCGTTCTTCAAATTCCAACGCCTTAAGCAAACTTCGCAATTCCCGAAACGAAATATCGGCGTCCGACGCGCCGCTAAGGATTCTCTGAAGCAGTTTCCTCCGACGCGACATTTAGGCCTCTGGTGCCGCATGCCGTTCCCGGACGGAGCGATCGGCCTCATCGAAGGCCTCGGCCTCGTCGGTGATCGCCCCAGTATCCATTTTCTCCCAAACCTTCATTACCGTCTTGCCCGCTTCGCTCAGCGAAACGGCTCCTTGATCTACGGCCGCGCCGATGGAGAGGATTTCGTCGAGCCGCTCCTGATAGATCTCGGACTTGACGGCGTCCGACTCGATCAGTTTGCCAAGCCGCAGTATATCCCGCTCGCTCACCAGTCCCAGCCGGTTGGATTGACCGGCCCGGTCGGCGTTCTCCCGCAACATGCGAAGCCGGGAAACCGTCAGCATTTCCTTGCTTCGGATGTTCAATTGGCGGGCGAGCATCAATTGCTCGGTGGTCTTCAGCTCGAATTCCTGGGCCAGCATCCGCCGTACCTCCGGCGTCTTCTCTTGTGCGCCCTTCTCAAACAGCGTGTGCTTGTCCGTCGCGATCTTGGTGATCTTGTTGAGGAGCTGGGTGCGGTCTTTTTCGAGCAGAAGTTCCTGGCGGCGCAGTTCGGATCGCGTCATACGCGACAACGGCTGCTTACGCTTGGTCAACCATTCGAGTAGTGCCATTCGTCAATCCGTGGAACTACGTCGGCTCCGGGTCGGCGGGACGGCGGGACTTACTGGGTGTGGCCGATTTCGGTCCTTCGTCAGCAGGTGCAAGGGCGCCACGGGCTGCCTGTCCGCCCGTTTCCCTTTCCGCCGATTTCGGGGCCCGCACCGGCGGCGCGCCGCCGGTTGCACTCTGCGCGGTTTTTGCTTCGCCGGCTTCACCCTCGAATTCCTTGAGGATCGCCATTTCATCGGCACTCGTCAGCGCCGTCCCCATCCCCATTTCCAGCGTGCCTACAAGCTCCGCGTCGGTCTTCAACGATTCCAGCAATTCTTCGGCCTCGACGGCGTGCTCGGTGAGTTCGGTCGTATCGGGCAGCCGGGCCATCTGGCCCTGCTGGATAAGCGTGAGGTTGTGAATGTCCGTGCTGATGATGTTGATCTGCTGGTTGAGCATCGCCGCGGTCGTGTTCTGCCGCATGATGTCTTTGCGCAACTGGGCGACCTGGGCCGCCAGCCGCCGCTTGGGCACGGCGGAGGTAGCGGCCTTGCCCTGGGCCATGAGACCGGATTCCTTCTGCTCGAGCTTGCCGATGTCCTCATAGATCCGGTCGCGGCGCTGGCATAGCGCGGCGCGGCGCTCGGCGAGAAGGTTGATCTTGGCCGTCTCATCGCCTTCGCGTGAAAACAACTGCCGGATGCGCTCGATGACGTTCATCGATCTTTTCTCCTGCGGGTGCATAGGCGCGCCGCGGAACAGCAGGAATTCGCCGTGCTTCTTCGCCACTCTAAGCTCCGGATCGCTCCCCGCCACCTGGTCGAACGCCTGCCGTACCACATCTTCGGGCAGATTGGCCTCGCGGGCCACTGACGAGGCGGACAATCCGCCCGTCAGAAGATCGGCGCTTCGGTCCTCAACGAGGCGGCGGACGCGGTCTACCTTCTGCTTCGCTCCTTCTGGATCAAATATTTTCAGGAGCCGGGGATCGACGGCGTCGCTGGTGGCCATCGTCCGCCAGCCGCCGTGGCCGTCCGGCTCCACCAGCACGACGGCGGTATTAGGGATATCGAGCCGAGACTTGCGGGCCTCCTCCGTAAAGCCGCTCGGGCTGCACACCCCGATAATATGAGGCGCCTTTCCGTCGCCGACGAGCCGGTTCACGTGGTCGATCAATTCGCTCAAGCCGATCGGCGGCGCCGCTCCGTCGCTCGACGATAGGTAGTGATTCAACGGTGAGAGCACCGAGGCGATTGCCACGCCGGTGCGACGCTTACCGAACCACCATCGCCGCTCATACCCCAACAAGGCAATGCGGCGGTTGGCGGGCAGCGATTTCAGCAGCTCTCGATCGTAGATTCGATTGGAGGCCATCAAGGCCCGCAGGCGATCGGTCTCATCGTGTCTGGCGCGTTGCCATATCGTGCCGCGAAAATCTTTGCCCTTGGCCTCCTCAAAATTTGCGTCCACCGCGGAGAGGAAGTCGGTCTCACATTGGAAGGCTTTGGCGGTATCGGGACTCATTAGTAATTCAGTTGCGCTCCGCATTGACTGCAGAAACGGGCGTTGCGATATTCGACTTTTCGGCAGTTCGGTCTAGGGCAATACACAGGTCTGCCGCACCCTCGGATCGCCGTTCCATTGCAGGCATGCCGTCGGGGACGAACCAGGCTCCACATTCCACGACCCACCGCGCCGACCACGCACCATACCACGTATACGAGCCCGAACAAGAAGGCCGCGCATCCGAAGATCAGGATCAGTACGACAAGCGGTAATTCCTGCACGATCGCCCCTTTCCTCCCCTACGTCAGGATGCCCAGGTCCTTTCCGCAGAATATGCAAAAACGGTCGCCGGAGTGGACATAGGCCTGGCACGAGTTGCAGCGCGGCACCGACTCCACTAATTGTTCTCCGCATCGAATGCAAAACTGGTCATCGCGTTGCACAGGTTGATCACAGGCGGAACAACGCGGCGTGGCGCCGGGTGCAGCTCCGCGATGGGGAAGCGGTGGCGGACCGGTGCGCGGCGTGAACGCTGCGAGCATTTCGGAAGCCGACCCGTATCTTCGGTCCAGTCGCGTATAGCTGCGGCGAACGATCTCGTCGAGATAAGTCGGTACGTCACGCCGAAGCGCACTGGGAAGCTCCGTACCCTGGGGACGTTCACCCGTCAGCATTTCAAACAAGATGATCCCGCAGGAATAAAGATCGCTGCGCGCATCAAGGGCGTCGCCGTTTTTTTGTTCGGGCGACATGTAGGCCAGCGTTCCCGAAACTTCGCCGCTGTCTCCTGTGACGATGCTTCCGCTTTGGGTCATGGCCTGAGCGGTCATCCCCCCGACATACCCAAGCCCGAAGTCCGCAACCTTCACCATCTGCTCACCGATCGTAGCGATAGCCTCGCGCGGATGGTCGAGGAGGATATTGGCCGGCTTGAGGTCGCGGTGGATCAGGCCGCTTCGATGGGAGGCGGCCAAGGCATTTAGCGTGCCGCGCATGATCGCCACCGTCGCCGCGATCGGAAAGCGACTGCGATGGTCCTCAATCACGGTCCGCAGCGACGGTCCATCGACGTATTCCATGATCAGGTAGGGAGGATCGGAATAGGGGTCCATGTCGATGGCGCGAACGATGTTGGGGTGGCAAAGTCCATGAATAGCCACCCCTTCGCGCTGCAGATTACGGACGTAATGAACGTTAGTGGGGACTTTGATCGCCACCCGATCGTCGAAGACGTGGTGCTTCGCCCGCCAGACTTCGCCGAAGTTGCCCGCACCCACGCGGGCTTCGAGAATGTAATTGTGGATTCTGTTGCCTTCGCGGAGCGCGGCCATTCCCCGAACCTCCCCTGCACGACCGTGGGCGTCAGCCCTCTTCCAATCGGCCGGCCTGATGTTCGCAGACTTTCAGATTATAAACCGCCGCCGCGAGAAATCCAAGCAAAAGGATCATCCAGGTAAACCCGCCGTGCCCTCGGACGCCGCCCAACAGACAAAACGCGACAACCGCGTCGGCCAGCGTGTAACCAAACAGCATGAGACCGGCCGCGAGGTTCGAGTCTTTGGAGACCACCCACGGCGTTACAAAAAAAGTGGCCCACGGCAGGACCAGCACAATCCCCATCCAGGTCAAAACGTACTTGATCGTCGCCCAGATCGTGGCGAGATGTTCGGGGTGTCGCCAGAACCAGATGACCGCCCCCGCGCCGGAGACCACCAGGATCGCCGTAATCACCTTCCCGCCAATGTACTGTCCGATGGAGGTCAATACCATGTTTACACCCGCCAATAGATTACCCTGACAAGACCCGCGCGGCGATTGAACGCGCGCTAGCTACTTATCATTCGGGCGAGAGGCTTAATTATCCACAGAATTAACCCGGCTTACCCCGCTTGGATGACTACGGGGCTACGAAAATGTGAAGCCACTGGGCAAAGTCGAGAAGGTCCACTGCGGAGTCGGCGTTGAAGTCGAAGGCTTTGCAGCCGGTGGGAATCGAGGCTACGCCGGGGCCGGTCATGCAGCCCGACCAATAGGCGAAGTCGAATGGGTCTACCGACTGGTCGCAGTTGTAATCGCCGATGCCGAATTCGTAGGCCCCGATGTCCACGCGCCCGCAAAGAATCCGCGCGTGGCCGTCAAGATCGGCGGACGAGAGACCAAGCGGATTGGGATCGCCAGCGTTGATAGCGGAGGAACCGGGCGAAAGACGAAGATCGTAGTCTAAGGTCCCCGGAACGCCATCGAGTCCAAGAGGATCCACAAACATCGGATCGGCCCCGCTGTTGCCGACGCCGCCCAACGCGCCGCTCCAGCCTTCTATGATGGTATGCGAAACTTCCACCGTGGCGCCCAAGTGGGCTTGCAGTAGATAGTCCTCCGGACCATAGATGTCGTCGGGTCGGCTCCACAGGATGGTGTTGCGAACTAGCGCCCGAGAACCATCGCCGTAAATGGTGATCCCCGCAGGCGCGGGGTCGTCGTGTCCGTTGGCGTAGAAGGTGCAGTTCTCCACTCGAAGCGCGGCGTGAGAAAGGTCGATCGTTCCGCCGGCCCCAAAGACGAGGGTCCCGGCGAACAGGCTATTGCGAACTGCGGCGTTCACGAAGATGCCGGCCAAGGCCCATCCCTCGTTGTTCAGAAACGTGCACCGGTCAATGGAGACCGCTGTATCGGTGACGTAAAAAGCGTAGCGGGAATTCCCAAGAAAGGTCGAGTCGGATATTTCCGCAATAACAGTGTCCAGGCGGATCACATAAGCGTTGCCAAGGAATTGACAATCTTGGATTGTAAGGTGGGCGTAGTCACCGATAACCCCGCTTACGGAGAGGGCGCCCTCGTTCCCTACAAATGTGCAGTTAGAAACAGTGCCGTCACCGAGTCCTAAGCCACCGTAGTTTTCGATAAACGAGCTATTCTCAACTTCTCCCTGAAACGCGGCTAACCCGGTCCGGTTTCCCTCAAACACAGAGTCGAAGACCATCACATCCGCAAATCCCGACGCCCCGCGCGGAACATTCCATCGGAAAATTCCGTTCAAGATAAGGGCTTTGGAATCGCTTCCTATCACGCCACCGCCGATAACGGTGGGTCCGTCGTGTACCGAATAAGAGCCTTCCACGATCAATCCATCTATCACCGTGGTCGCCAGCCCGTCACTCAGCCGGACGACGGCGATGCTGTTTTCGCAGCCCTGCCAGAGATTGCAGCACGATGCCTCCGCGCTGAGGACGCAATAATAATAGTGCCAAAGGGGTCGCAACGGGTCGAGCGGGTCTTCCAAGCAACATTCAGGGTAAGACGCACAAACCAATTCCTCGCAGGTCGAATCTCCGCACCCATGGTACTCGTGCTCTTGGCAGCAATCGCTATATGCGGCGCAGTTGCGTGACCCGTCATCGCCATTGAGGTCGCCGCTAAGGATGGTCTCGTTGGCGAGCCAGTCGCGCTCGTCGAGGCACTCTTCGTGACCTGCGAACCCCCCGTAGAGTGCGACACCTGCGGGGACGGAAAAAAACATCGCTCGATCGCCGGTGCCCCGGTCAGGTCTGTAGGTCCCCGCCGCGATCCAGAGTTCATCGCCCTCAACGGCAACCGCCAGCGCGTCGTGCAAATCCACGAAGGCGTCTATCCAATCGCTGCCGTCGTTTTGCCCTACGGCGGCTTGATGGACATAGATTACCTTTTCTGCATAAACGCTTAATACAGCGAATGGGCATAACGCGGTCACTAAAGCGCGAATGCCTAAACTTCGAGTTGACAAAAGTTTGAGCGGCGTTTGTGTCTTCATTCCACCAATTCCCGTCCTCTATTATAGTCCCGCCTCTCAAATGATGTTGGAGAATCCTACGAAAACGGCTTGACTTAGGGTCGTAACGGGCATTATTACCGGAGCAGAAGTCAGCGGTCGCGCGGCCGCTACTTCTCGTTCACCTCACCTCGAAGGAGTACACGTCATGAAGCGTATCCAGGATTGGCTTATTGCGGCATTGTTTATCGTACTTTCTTTCAACGCTGCCGCGGCGTCGGCGACGAACTACTATGTGAACTCGTCGTGCGCCACGTCGGGTAACGGACTCGCTCCGGGCTGCACCGGTACCAACAGAGCCAAGAAAACAATCTCCGAAGGCCTGGCCCTGGCCACGGTCACGGATGACGAAGTACATGTGGCTGTGGGTACGTACAGCGGGGTAGGGAATACCGAGATCGATTTCATTCGCAACGTCAAGCTCATCTGCGATGGACCTTTTGGTAGCTGCATCGTGGATGGCGGCGGAGACACCTGGGCGTTCGACTTCGACCACGCGGACTCTCACCCGGATGTAGACCGCCGCGCTGAGCTGCGGGGATTCAAGATCACCAACTGCGACGCGAGTGTAGGGGCGGCGATTCGCATCTCCCAGACCCAGCCCACCATCCGCAACTGCTGGCTGACCGGAAACCATGCAGGCTCAGGAGGGGCTATTTCGATGATCAAGCTGGCCAACCCCCTGATCGAAAACTGCCTGATCGTGGACAACAGCGCCTCGGAGGGCGGTGCGATTTACGCTAACCAAATTGACGGATCGCTCGTCCAAGCGGAAATCAAGAACTGCATCATCGGGCGCGCGGGCGAGCCGAACACTGCCTCCGCGGGCGGCGGCGCCCTGTGGCTGCTTGGTCCGGGAACGATCACTATCAGCAACACCAGGATCGAGGCCAACACCAGCGGCTCCAAAGGTGCGGGAATTCGTCTGATAGGTCCGAGCGCCCAAGTGCGGTTGGCCAATTGCGTACTGGCCAAGAACATTGTGTCTTCGGGTAACGACGACGGCGGTGCTATCGCTATCTTGGGTGGTACCAACGATGGGGCGCGAGCAAGAGTCCGGTTGATGAATTGCCTCGTCGTCGCCAACTCGGCTCGCTATGGCGGCGGCATATTCGTTGGTACGGGTGGCCAGGATCAGCAGTATTCCCAACTTGAATTCGTCAATAGTACGTTTTACGGCAATACGGCGAGCGCGACGAACGGCGGCCACGAGCTATATTTCGCACCCAACGCGGATACACAGGCAACTACGTCGGTGGTCCATAATGCGATCGTTTGGAAGACCGCGTCCACGGGTAAATCGGTGGAGCGAATTCAGGGAAAACTAACGATTGAGGAAAGCGACGTGAAGGACCTGAGCTCGCTGTCAGGTACCGGGATCACGTTGTCCGACAACATCGACGGCGATCCTTTGTTTATCGACCCCGACGGGACGGACAACGTCCTCGGCAACCGAGACGACAATTTCCGTATCAAGAATTCCCCCACGGCCTCGCCATGCAAGGATAACGGTGATCAGACCTTGCGTCTGGAGGACTTCGCAGACCTCGATGGTGACTCGAACACGGCGGAGCTTACACCGCTCGACCTAGACCTGTATAACCGCTATCTCGGTGCCGAAGTGGACATGGGATCGTACGAGATGGATACCTGCACGACCAATGCAGACTGCGGAGACGACAGCAACCTCTGCAACGGGCTGGAGAAGTGCGACCAGGCGCACTGTGTGATTGATATTGACGACTGCAACCTCAACGGCATCGATGACTTCTGCGACATCGTAGATGGCCCCAGCGAAGATTGCGATGCAGACGGCATACCGGACGACGAAGTCTGTGAGGAAGGCGAGCAGCTTGCGGTGTTAACCTTATCAGTGCCGGAGCATGAAAAGAGTCTCTGGCGCGATCAAAAGAATATCATGCGTTTGACTTTCGCGTGCGACGCGGAGACGCCGGGGTCGGGGGACGTCCTCATTCAGGAAATGCAGAGCAGCGGTGCTTTCGGCAGCGATCTGGGCTCTGGCTTCACCTTCACGGTGGAGAGCGGGAACGTCCTGAAGATCACGGAAAACGCATCGACTCTCGCGCATCGTACATGGTATGCTGTTCGCAACACGGGCGATTGGGCCGGCGTAGCCAATTTCGAGGTCCAGTACCTTGTGCAGCGTGGCGACGCCAATAATGACAAATTCGTCACCTCCCAGGATGTCAGTGTCATCTACGGCAGTCCCGAGGGGTCGGTCGCAGATGATTCGCGATATGACATCAACGGTGACGGCACCCGGAATTACGATGATGTCGTGCTCGCCAACAGCTATTTTTCCGGGTTCGTAGCCGAGCCGAGCGGCCACGAGCCGCCGTGATGCGAACAATAATTCGTCGAGATTTGAGAATTAGGTAGCAACGGGGGCCGGCGCCGGTGTCGAAGCCGGGGGCCCGGGCGGTGTAGGCACGGCCGTGACCACGCCGTTCTTGCCTTGTTTCTTCGCGTCGTACAGGGCGCTGTCCGCGAAGCGAACCAACGCATCGGCATCCTTGGGTTCCAGCAGTTGCAGGCTGGCGATCCCGATGCTCATGCTCACGGAAACCTGTGGGAACCGTTCATTGAGGTCTCGTGAGAAACGCTCCACGATACGCTCCGCGAGGATTTTGGATCGTTTGGCGTCGGTCTGCGGCAACAGGATGATGAATTCGTCTCCACCGTATCGAGCGGCGAGGTCGGCCGTGCGAAGTTGCCCCAGGATCGTCCCCGCGGTGAGGACAAGTATTTCGTCGCCCACCTGGTGTCCGAACGTGTCGTTGGCCGCTTTGAATTCATCCAGGTCGATCATCAGACAGGACAGGTCGGTGCTGTAGCGAACCGACTCGGAGAACCTTCGCTCGAGCATGTCGTTGAAATGCCGCCGGTTGTACAGGCCCGTGAGCGGCTCGCGGGAGGCGAGTTCTCGAAGCTGGTGTGTTCGATACGCCACCCTCTCTTCCAGCTCCGAGTTCAGGCGCACGATTTTTTCGTGCGTTTGCTGATGTTGATCAGCCATGAGGTTAAACGCCGTGGCCAGACGCCCGATCTCATCCCGCCTCGTTACCGGGCTGCGAACATCTAGCATGCCTTGAGAGAAGCGTCGCATCGCATCGGCGAGTCCGTCCAGCGGAGCGACGATCTTGCGAACCACGAGGAACCCCAGCGGGATGGCCGCCACCGCCGCTATAATCCCGATGCCGATAACCAGGTCCAGCTTGCTGGCCATGGACTTCTGCCAATGGTTCGCCACCATGCCCGTGCGAACGTAGCCCACCAATTGGGAGCGTCGTTGCCCGCTGCCATCATCTTCCGCCCGGGCATTGATGGGATAGGTTACGTCGAGAAAGACTGGGGCCTCTTTGCTCTCGCCGGGAGCGTGAAAGACGGGTGTCCCTGGAACCGGCGCGCGATCAGCTTCGCCTCCGTGAATACGTTGTAGAACGTCCACGCTGCGGTGCTCGGCGACAGCAAGCTGCTTTCCTTCCGCATCCGAGAAGATGACGTACAGCAGCGGCAGTCCGTTGGCGGACTCCACCGCAAGGGCTTTGAGCTCGCTCAGGTCTCCACTGGCGATGATCGCCCCCGCGGCCTTGGCCAGTAGCGCCGCCGCGCTGACCATTTGCTCGTCGTGCTGCTCACGGGCAAGCTCCCCGCTCGATTGCAGGAGATACCCTGAGACCCCGATCGTGACCGTCAGCGTGAGGACCACGACCAGTGCCGTCGTCTTGAACTGCAAACTCAATAGAGAGTCGAGCAAGCGCTCCGTGAATGACGGGCGCTCGTTGGGTTGCTTGGCGGCTGTCGTGGATGAAGGTGCGGCCATACGCGGTTCCGTGGTTTTTTGCCGACGCGCGGTATCCCACTCGGATCAGGATTCCGGCGCGACTTACGGAAAATCTATCGACTCGACACGGATGTGAAGTGATTTCCGACCACGAATTTCAGTTTACAAAGCGGCAATCAGACAGGTTACCGGGCATTCCGCGTGTATGTAGCACAGCTGCCCTCGGCTGTGCCTATGGCCCGGGCCGCTCATGCGATCAATTACAAGGGTCCCATAAATGGAGGGCGTGTTTTTGACTACGATTGAGGTCTGCCGGCGCCCACGGGTTGCGCCTCGGCGGCCTGCCGGGCGCGTTCGCGCAGCGTGTCCATCGCTTCTCGCACCTCGTTGGCCATTCTGGCATTGGGGAAGTCGCGGATGAGCTCCAATCCCGTGGTCAACGCGTCCTGCCAGCGGCGTTCGGTCACCGCAAAACGGAATTGGATGCCGACTTGCAGCAGCTTTTCCTTGAACACGTTGCGGGCGGAGGTCTGCAAGGATTGCGCCTCGGCCGGGGACAGGTACACGTCGAGTTCTTTCAGGATGTCAATGGCGTGGTCCGTATCGTGACGCCGCACCGCGTCATCCCAGGCGGCCTTGAGTTCCTGCTTGTGTTGATCCTTGAGGGTCTTGATTCGGTCCTGCAGGCTCAGAACGCGCGAATCGTCGGGAAGCGCGTTGACCAGCCGATCGATCTCCCGCTGCGCGCGTTCCCATTCGTGGGAGATGAAATGGCTCTCGATCATCTCCACGGCCTCGGACAGCCTCGACTGAATCCGATCGTTGCGAGCGTCGTCAAGTTCTTCGCGGACACGGTCCGCCTCCTCCTTGTAGCCGAACCGCCGCTCCATCTCATCAATCAAGGTAAGCCCCGCCTCCCATTTTTCCTTGCGAATGTCGTCGCGAATGGCCTCACGCAGGGCGTCCAGCTCCTGGTCGCGGCGGGCGAGCGACTTGGCGGAGTCGGAGATTCGAGTGTTTTCGGCGATCGCCTCCAGCATGGCCGAGTGCCTGCCGACGATGGCGTGAAGTTCACGAACTTCGTCCAGCTGCCGGGCCAGATTCGATTCCATCTTGAGGATGAGCGGCGATATCGTCATGAGCCAGAGGGACGCGAGCAGGATGACTCCGCCCGCGGCAAACATCCATATCCCCGCCGATTGACCGTAGCCGATGATCCCCAGCCCCATGAGCACGGCGGCGGCGATCATGGCCGCCACGGCGATGACGTTCTGCAGCCAGCGGATTTGAGAAAATCGTCCCGTCGGCGATGCCAAGGTGTTTTCCTTCTCCGAAAGCGCCTGTCTCCATCTACTCATGATGGGACGTTCGCCTACTTCATCGTAGTATCGGCCAGGGGTCCGTCAACCGTCGATACGAAGCTTGCGTGAGCCCCAGGGCTTTAGCCCGCGCGGACCCGGTCGCGTAAGCTGAACCTGCCCTTCGCACAGTTTCAAACCTTCTTCCCCAGCCGGCAGTGTTTTGCAACGGCGTGTTTTATGAAAATCGACCCCAACGGGGTCATGCCATCAAGCCCAGGGTTGCGCCGAAGGCGCTACCCTGGGTCAACGGCGACAGACAGCAACAACCCCAACGGGGTTGCGACTTCCTACGCCGCCTTGGCCACGCCCTGCGAGGCGGATGAGTCCACTGCCGCCGCTTGCCGGGATTTTTTCGCGTTCTTTCGTTCGGCCTGTTCCAGGCGCGCCACGCTTCTTTCCGCGTTTTCAATTTCGTTGGCCACGCCCTTGAGAAACACAAGGACTCCCACCCCAGACGCCGCCGCCGAAATGAGTGTCTGCCATCCGTCCATATCGCCGTACCATTCCGCAACGGCTTATCGGCTGTTGGCAGACTCCATTGCTGCTAACGACAGATTGTCCCCCTTGCCAAGGGGGACAACAGGGGGTTCCGCTGAGCTGTATCAATCGGAGCGAGGAGCGGCAGCGACACGACCAATCCGAGCCGGGAGCGCAAGCGACCGGTCCGGGAGGGCGAGGCTCCCGCCAACCCGCATCCCTGGCGATCCAACACGACCCTGAAAGGGTCTAAGAAAATAGCCGGGGGTTAGCGCAGCGTCACCCCCGGAAAACTTGGGAGAGGGGACGGGGGTAAGGGATAGGATGAGCATCGAGTTGCGGCTAGCTTACACCCCGTTTTTTCGCTAAGATGATGCGGCAGCTTCGACCGGGGAACGCATGGCCTTTCGTAGGAAAAAGACGATGCTGGCAGCGTTCCAGACCCTTCTGCTTGCCCTTCCCTATGCCTTTTGCTATCATGCGGTCGTCGGGCGTCTATTAGTAAAAAAGTAGAACCTGTCTGAAGAACAAAACCTAGCTGGCAATGGAGTAACGCCGGGCCCGGACGGCGCGAACGGCGAACCGCAGCTCCCGATGGCGCGCGCCTTACTACTTCTCGTCCAGCGTCACTTGTCGGAGGAGCACGTCATGAAGCAGAAACAGTCATTGTGGTGGTTGGGTGGTGTGGTGCTAGTGCTCGGAGGGGGCGGGCAACTGGTCACCTCCCTGTTGGCCGGTCCCGGCGAACAGCCGACGGGGGAGATGATCACCTTCCAGGGGTTTCTGAAACAAGATGGGTTGCCCGCGAACGGGCAATATGACTTCTACTTTCGCTACTTTGACGCGATGGTCGGAGGGAATCAGATCGGCCCGACCATCGAGTTCGACGGCGATCCGGGCGACTATCCTCCCATCGAAGTCCGCGAGGGTTTCTTTACAGTTCTTCTGCAACAGCCCTTCATATCGGAACGGCCTGTTTTTCCGACTACGGCGCTCGAGCCTCAGGGACTGCAACGAGGCGGGGAATCCGTCTCCACTTTTCCGCGCATTGAGATTACTCCGGCTCCCCGCGCCATCGAGGCCAATGTCGCAGACGATCTGCGGATGCCGTTTCGCAACAACGGCTGTGTGGCCAAGCCTGACGTCTTGATGACACTGGACGCCCTGGGCTGCGATGGCAGGGTACTAGAGATAACCGGCGCAAACGATAATTCGCTAGGAGCGGTCCGGATCAGAAATGCAGGCGATGGACCGGCCCTACGCATCGCGGCCGACAGCGAGGAATTCCCCGTCCCCGTATTTGTGCAACCCCCGTACGGCGCGCTGGAAATCGCCACCAACGGTAATAGACCGGCGCTGCGCATTCGAGGAGCCAGCAACTCCCCGATCGCCGCGATCGACGTTTACAACGGAAGCGGTGGACCCGCGCTCAGAGCCGAGGGCGCGGTCGCCACTCCCGATGCCGCCGTTCGGATCACCAATTCGGATAACGGATCGGGGCTACAGGCGACGACCCAGTGCGATGATCCGGAAGCGGGAGTCAAGGTCTTCAACTCCGGAACCGGCTACGGGATTTTCGCTCAGTCCGCAAATGACACAAGCGTTCGCGGCATCCGCGTTGATGCGCGAAGAGGGCCGAACCCTCCACAGTCATACCTGGTGGTCCGGGCGCCGGAGGATGAGGGCTTTGCCGCGACGGGCGGAGACACCTTTGCCGCTGTCGCGGGGCCCGGGGACGCAGCGGCTGGTGCTAGTCCCGGACTGGCCGTCGGTTGGGTTACCGAAGGATCGGATATAGGATTGTGGGGATACAGCCACAAGGACACAGGCATCCGCGGGCAGAGCCCCACGGGAACCGGGGTGCTCGGCACGACGGATGCTCTTGTCGTGGGTGATGTTACCGCGGGGGTATCGGACGGGCACATTCACGGGCCCATCGGCGTTCACGGCGTCAGCGCCAACGGCTACGCGGGAAGGTTCGACGGAAACGTGCAAATCAACGGACAACTCTTCATCAGCGGGAACAAGGCCTTCCGCATTGACCACCCGCTTGATCCGACGCGAAAATACCTTACCCATTACTGCACCGAGGGACCTAAGCCGTTGAACATCTACAACGGCAGCGTTGAGCTGGATGAAGAGGGCAAAGCCTGGGTGGAATTGCCGCCATACTTCGAAGCCCTCAATCGGGACTTTCATTACCAGCTCACTTGTATCGGCGGGTTTGCGCCTGTGTACATCGCCGAGAGAGTGCAGAGCAATCGTTTTCAGATTGCCGGGGGACGGGCGGGGCTTACTGTGTCCTGGACGGTGACCGGAGTTCGTAACGATCGGCTCACTCAGGAGAACGGCACACCCGTGGAAACGGACAAGCCTGCGACGGTCGCTCAGCGGGAGGGTGAACATGCCAACGTTGAATGATTCGGTGATGTTAGCATCGAACAGTCGGAACAGACGCCGGTTCTGCAGTGCGGTTGTGGCCGTAACATTCGGCGTACTGACGATGCCGACGGGGGCCGATACGCTCGAACTCTCGTGGTACACGATTGACGGCGGCGGCATCAATCACGCGGTGAGCGGCGATCTCGAGCTGAGCGCAACCGTAGGTCAATGGGATGCCGCCGGGCCTTTCGTTTCCGGCGATTTGGAGTTAACCACGGGGTTCTGGTTCCCGGTTGGGAGTCGCTTCGGCCAAGTACCCATACCGACAGTGTCAACGTGGGGTCTGGTGATCATGGCGCTGGGACTGGCAGTGTTGGCCAAGGCCTATTTCGGCACACGAAATCAAGTTTCCGAAATCTAACGGCGCGAGGTTTCGGCGCAAAAACTACCTTGCGTCCTTGCCGCAGCATTGGCTGGGTGGCACTGTTGATTCCCTTCATTGTGCGCTCTGGACGGGTGGCCCAGGTTCTCCGAACCTGGGGGAGACGATGATCGTAAGTAGGTCGCCAGGTGACATCCGCGATCTATGCCACTGCTCAGTCGCGTAGGTCGGGTCATCGACCCGACAACCGCGCAGGGTTCGCACTGCGAACCATTTCTAGTTTCCAGTGTCCAGTCCCTTGTCTCTAGTCATGATCGGTCTTTGCCCTTCCAATTACCGAGCGCCCGTCACGTTATTAGGGCGTAGTAAAGAGGGTCAGAGCCGCGACCGTTATGGAGCGGTCCACGGAGAATGTACGTGTTGAGTTTGTCTTATGAGCCCCGTCATCCCAAAATGCCGCCGCTCATCGAAAAAATGAGCCGCGGCGCCATTTTACTGAGCGGCTCACGAGCTGCTCAAGAGCGGCTCGCCTCTTCCGGCGTGTTCCTGGGGCGCTGGATGGTCGGCGTCGAGACGCTGCAACCTGCCCCTGCCGACGCCAGGCGCTCCTTAACCGGCGTTGCGGTAGGTGACGAAGTCTTCCATCAACTGCTTGGTGACCCGGCCCGGCTTGCCGTCGCCGATGGGGAGCTGGTTGACCTCCGTGATGGGCACGATCTCCGCCGCCGTACCCGTGGCGAAGCACTCCTCGGCGATGAACAGGTCATGCCGCACAAGGGAGGTTTCCTTGACCGTCATGCCGCGCTTGCGGGCCAGTTCCATGACCACTCCGCGCGTGATCCCTTCGAGAATTCCCTCCCACCGGCCGGGAGTGAGCAATTCGCCGTCGCGAATGATGAAGATGTTGTCGCCCGTACACTCGCAAACGTGGCCGTCGATGCCCAGCATGATGGCCTCGTCAGCGCCGACGGCCTGGGCCTCGGCCTTGGCCAGCACGTTGTTCAGGTAGTTGAGCGACTTGATCCGCGGATTCAGGGCATTGACGTGGTTGCGGCTGATGCTGGAGATAACGCAGTGCAATCCGCGTTCGTACACCTCCGCGGGATAGAGCGCGATCTTATCGACAATGATGATTATGGAAGGGTTGGCCGTCCGGCGAATGGAGATGCCCAAAGCGCCCACCCCGCGCGTGGCCAGCAACCGGATATACGCGTCCCCACTCACTCCGTTGGCCCGCATGGTCTCGTACATCGCGCGGCTGAGCGTATCGCCGTCCATGGGAAGATTGAGTCGAATAACCTTGGCGGACTCGATGAATCGCTGGATGTGCTCCTGCTCCTTGAAAATCCTGCCCCGGTAGATGCGGATCCCCTCGAAAACGCCGTCGCCGTAAAGGAGGGCGTGGTCGAAGACGCTGACCACGGCTTGTTCGACGGGTACGATTCCCTCGCCAACCCAGACCTTCAGGCCCGCACGAGGCGCAAAAGCGTTTTCTGGCATGGTTCCCACCTTCCGTTCGACTTCTACCATTGCCGTGCTCATAAGGCCACCTTCTTGGTCGTCGCCGTAGCGGACGGCCTTGCGCCGCCCTGGTTTTCCACTTCCCGAATGGTTCCTTCGCTGAGATGCACCCGGCGATGCGCCAAAGAGGCCACCTTGGTGTCGTGCGTGACCATGATGATCGTCTGTCCCGCCTCGTTCAGCTCCACCAGGAGCTTCAGGATTTCACCGCCGGTCTTTTCATCCAAGTTACCCGTCGGCTCGTCGGCGAGCAAGAGCGCGGGACGGTTGATCAAGGCCCGGGCGATGGCCACGCGTTGTTTTTCACCGCCGGAAAGCTGGTTGGGACGATGCTTAGCCCGATCACCCAGTCCCATTCGGTCCAATAACGCCGCGGCTTCCTTGCGGGACTCCTTCCGGGCCGATCGCCACGACCAGAAAGAATTCTCCACCAGGCGCGGGACGATGACGTTTTCAAGAACTGTGAGTTCCGGCAGCAGATGGTAAAACTGAAAGACAAAACCCACGTCGGTGTTGCGGTACTTTCCTCGAGAGGAGGGCGACCAATCGAAGATGCTCTCGCCCCGAAATTCGACCATCCCGCGATCGGGAGCATCGAGCGCGCCCAAGAGGTGCAGCAGGGTGCTTTTGCCGCAGCCGCTGGCCCCCATGATGACCAGGAACTCGGCCACGGACGCGTCCAATGCGACTCCGCGCAGGACCTTTACCTCCGCATGGCCCGTGCCGTACGCCTTGTGAATTCCCTTGGCTCGCAGCAGCGGCTTACTCATAGCGCAGCGCCTGTACCGGCCAGACCTTGGCCGCAATGAACGCGGGGATCAACGAGCCGACCATCGATGAAAGGATCGCGATGATCGCCACCCATAAGGCGTCGGCCTGCTTGACGACTTCGGGAATGCGGTCGAAGGAATAGACGTCGGGGCTCCATACGCGAAGCTGCGGGTTCAGGCTGGCCAGAAAATCCTGAATCGCGTTGATGTTCCACACGAATACGGAGCCGACCAGCAGGCCTAGGATCGAGCCGACAACTCCGACGGCCGCGGCATAAGTGATGAACAGTCCCGCGACGCCGCGACCCTGGGCGCCCAAGGCCTTGAGAATGCCGATGTCCTTGGTTTTCTTTTCCACGATCATATAGAAGATGCAACCGACCAACACGATCGCCACCATGCTGATAAGCCCGAAAAGAAAAGTGACAAGGACTTTCTCTTTTTCGACGGCTTGGATAAACGTACGCTGTAGGTCCTCCCAGGTGTAGACATCCACGAACGACAGGGCGTGAGCGTCGGCTTCGAGCAACTGTGATTCCAGCGACGCCGCGAAATTCGACCACGCAACGGCGATGCGATCGCGGGCGATGTTGAGTTCGATACCCGGCTGGAGAGCGATGAGGAGCTGGTTGATGCGCGGCTTACTGAATCCGCCGTCGATCAGCGGCTGGGCGTCCATGGCCAATTGGTGCTGCAACAATTCGTAGTCGACGTATACGGATAGACTATCAATTTCGTATATCCCCGTGCGGGAGTCGTCCGCATAGCGCAAGGGCAAGCGTACGGGCGGCTCGCCCGTGGGATTTCCCGACGGACTGAGGGGCATGAGGGTCAGAGCGATGTCGGCGCCTAGGGCGATCTGCCGATCGAACTTTCCGTCGGGACGGCGATAATGGATCAAATCGGCTCCGACGATGATCCCGTTGCGCTCCGGACCCGCGATCACGGGCTCCCCGGCGGCCACGGAAAACACTCGCTGTCCCGGCAGGACCGGGGTGATGCTCGGATACATGGCTTTCTCAAACGGCATGAAATCGAATTCGGTTATGACCTCGGGATCGGTCTCTTGCGAGCGCCATCGCGCGTTAGCTTCCTGAAACTGTGATGGGAGTTTGAATTCCCCTTCGGATGTAATTCCGGCGACGGGGATACCCTGCGGGCTTAAATCCGTTGTTCCGGGGAAGTACTTTTCGTAATACAGCCCGTTCTTGAAGTCGTTGACCTGCACGTAGTCCTTGAGACGGATCCCGTGGACACGCGCCGGTTTCGTATAGGTGGTCGCGGGAACCCGGAAGATGCCGTAGGAATAAATAACGGGAGTGGAAACGCGCACCACGTCGAACAGCTCTTTCTTGAGATAGGATTGAAATTCGTCGTAATAGGGAAATCCCTGAAGCGAGCCGTCCAGCACGATTTCGCTGTGCAGGCCCCTCGACCTGGCGCGAATGGTGTCCAGGAACCCGCCCATGACGCTGAGCACGACGAGCACCATGGCCACGCAGAGCATTACGCTGGCAACGCCGAAGAGAGCGATCAGCTTCGTATGCAGGTATCGCCAGGCGAGAAACCACTTGTACATATGCGTTGTTGCCCCGTCAGTGGCCTTCTTTATTCCCCGCGCCGCCGTCGACACCGACGCTCAGGCGCCATCCTGTTCCGCCTTCAGTTTCTCTAGGATTTCGGTAAGCTCGGCGAGCTGCTCCTTCTGCACCTCGGGGAATCGCAGGGGCAGCGCGTGAATCCGCGCCGCGATGATGTCGGCCACGCAAGCCCGCGTGAACCATTTGTGGTCCGCAGGTATCACATACCACGGTGCCCATTTCGTGCTTGTCGCCCCGAGCATTTCCTCGTAAGCGCGCATGTATGTCTTCCAATGGGCGCGCTCCTGATAATCGGCGGATAAGAACTTCCACTGCTTCTCCCTGTCCGTTAGTCGATCGATGAATCGTTCTCGCTGTTCGTTCGCTGACACGTTCAGAAAAAACTTGAGTATGCATGTTCCGCCGTCGGTCAAGGCTCTTTCGAAGGAATTGATCTCTTCGTATCTCGTCTTCCAAATCTCCGAATCGGTCCCCTCCCGCAGGTCGAGCGGAACCCATTGCCGCTCCAACCATTCCGGATGCACGCGAACGACCAACACTTCTTCGTAATACGATCGGTTGAAGATAGCAAGCCGGCCGCGGGCGGGGAGGAATCGCACCGGACGCCAGAGGAAATGATGCTGCCTCTCCTCGTCCGAAGGGGCCTTGAAACCGTACACATTGCATCCCTGCGGATTCACGCCGGACATGACATGTTTGATCGTCCCATCCTTCCCGGCTGCGTCCATGCCCTGAAAGATGATGAGGACGGCGCGCTCCCCGCTCGCCCACAAAAACTCTTGCGCCGCGGCCAACGCCGTAACGTCTTCCAAGAGCGCCTCACGGGCCTCTTCCTTATTTTTGATGTCGGCCGTGTAGGCGGGGTCGAATTCCTTCATCCGCACACTCACGCCGGGCTTAACCAGGAAACGTGAGTGGTCCAACTGATGATGTTGCTCGGTTGTGTTTTTCACGAAACCACCGCCGACTCGTCTCCTTTGGCCCGAGGCCTTTGCAATGGAAAGAGAATTACATCGCGAATGCTGTGACTGTCAGTAAGCAGCATCACAAGTCTATCAATGCCGACTCCCAATCCGCCGGCGGGGGGCATGCCATATTCCAGGGCGGTGATGAAATCTTCATCCATAACCGCCATCGTTTCATCGCCCTCGCCCGCGACCTTGCGACCCAGGGTCTCCGCTTGCACTTGCGGATCGTTCAATTCTGTATACGCGTTGCCGATCTCCATTCCCGCAACGAAGGCCTCGAAACGCAGAGCGATCGAAGGATCTTCCGGATGCCGCTTTGTCAGCGGACAGATCGCCGCGGGATAGTCGTACACAAACGTCGGTTGGATCAAATGATGCTCAACCGTCGCTTCGAACAATTGGTTCACCAAAACCGCGGTGTCCTTGCCGACGTGGTCGATGCCCAGTTTGGATGCTTTGTTTCGTACCCCGTCAAGGTCTGCCATCTCCACTCCGGCGTATTCCTTCAGCAGGTCGGCGTACTTTTTCCGCGGCCAGGGAGGAGTGAAATCCAAGACCTTGCCGTGATACACCGCCTGAAGCCGTCTCCTCTCCATGCCGTCACGCGCTTGGCGATAGGCGGCGAGATGTTGTTCGTGAGCATAGGCGTCGGCTGCTTTTTCGCCCTGGTCGCGGGCAAGTCGAAGGCACTCCTCCTCGATAGCTGCGGCGCGTCGCGGGACGGCCGTCCGCGCCGATACTTCGTACGCCGCCGCGACCATCTGCTCGACGCGCTCCATCATCACTTGGTAGTCGGCGTAGGCCTCGTACAGCTCGATCATGGTGAATTCAGGATTGTGCTTGGTGCTGATGCCCTCGTTGCGGAAGTTGCGGCTGATCTCAAAAACGCGCTCCATACCGCCCACCAGCAGCCGCTTCAAATAAAGCTCCGGGCTGATACGTAGGAACAGGTTCATATCGAGGGTGTTGTGATGGGTGGTAAAAGGGCGAGCGGCCGCGCCACCATAGATCGGTTGGAGGACCGGCGTTTCGACTTCCCAATAACCCAAGTTGACCAGGCATTGCCGGACGGCCTGGATGATCGCGCTGCGCATGTGGAAGACCTCGCGGACTTCGGGGTTCGTGAAAAGGTCCACGTAGCGCCGGCGGTAGCGCAGGTCCACGTCGGTCAGTCCATGCCATTTTTCCGGCGGCGGCTGCAGCGACTTCGTCAACACCGTCAAACGGTTGCACCATAGCGTCAGCTCGCCGGTCTTGGTGCGGCCGAGCACGCCGTCGGCCCCGATGATGTCGCCGAGATCAAGCTCCTTGAGGATTGGCCAACCCTCGCCGATCTCGCTCTGGCTGACCCCAAACTGCAACGTGCCGGTTGCATCGCGAATGGTGAGGAACGCCAGCTTGCCCATCAGCCGCAGGAGCACGATGCGGCCGGCGGCGCGGGCGGGCATTTCACTACGAATGCCGGACTGAAGATTTAGCCCATCGGCTTTTCGCCGCACATCCGCGGTTGATTGCACATCCGCAAATCGTCCGCCGTACGGATCGACGCCCATGCCGATCAACGCGTCGCGCTTCTTGAGGCGCTGCGACATCAGACGGTCATCGTCGGTCATGCGGTTCTCAATGAATGGGCGTTGCCGGCTTGCCGCGCGGTGCGCCGGATTCAAGCGCAATCGTAACAGGACGATACGCGTGCGGCAATTAGGATCCTGCGGCGAGAGCACGAAATGATGAGCCCCTGCGTTCTCGGCGATGATGCACCGAGAAGCAGGGGCAAGATTGTCAAATGCCGCGAATTGCGGCTGCAAGTTACGGGCAGAGCGGACTGTTGGACTGGCTAAACGAACCATCCCACCCACCCGGTGGCGGATCAAAGGGACCGCCGTCTGTCATGAGGTCTATTTCCTCGAGGATGTCGGCCGGAGTAAAGAGGCCGCTGCCGTTGATGTCAACGGAATAGATACTCCATGGCGGGAAGAACGTCCCATCCAGGGCCGCGATGAGGTCCGTTACGTCCGCAATGGAAGTAGTATCGTCACCGCGAACGTTGCCGGGATGCGAGGTGAATCGCCCCGTGCTGCGAATGCCGTGAGTATCCGTGTAGCTGATCGTCGTCAACTGCCCCGGCGTGATGGGGCGTGTGAGCGTTATGGTATACGTAAACGTCCCCGGCGGATTCTCCACCTGTGCGATGTTGGCGATCGAATTGGCAGCCCCGGTAGTCCCTGTCTCACAAAGCGTGAAGCAGCTCAGTTGGGCGTCGCGCGGACCGATGGCCGTAAAGACCTGGAGGCCCTCCAGTTGAGCCGGGTTACCCGGGGCGTGCGGACGGCGAGCGCTGACCACGCCGTTGGGCGGATCGGTAAACGTCATCACTCCGCCGGGGCAGGTCGCCTGGACGCAGCCGATCTTGAGGTTGCCCGAGGGGAAGTTTTCCGCTTCATCCGCCAGCCGGATGCCATAACACCTGCCTTGAGTCACATCGATCTGGATTTTGGATCCAAGCCCGCAATTTGGAGTAGGAGGATTCTCTTCGGCGGCGTTTCTGCTGCAGCCAAGCGGCGGCGCCCCACCCGTGGCATACGGGCACTTGCAGTCTTCGTAAATCGCCAGGTTGGTGTCCGGCGAGGTCGCCGGGCTGGTGCCGCATGTTTCAACCGTCAAGACCCCCGAGCAGGTTGCCGTGTATTTATACCACTCGTCGTTGACCATCCCCGGGATGCAGGACTCCGCCGGGGCATCCATGTCTTCCGGACAGGAAGTCGGACAGGTGCCTCCCAAGTTGAAGGCTGTGGTACCGTTTAGAATCGTTGCCGCGCCTGTACAGTGGTTGTTCGCTGTTCCAACCGGGGGGGGCACGGTGCAGGGGGCGGCAATGTCCAGCCGATAGGCCGTGCCGGCTGCCTCTTCGGTCTTGGAGGCGATCAACACGTAATACAGATTGCCGGGAATGAGATTTCTCACGCAAATCCTGGAGTTTGTATCGCTGTCGCTGCATCCGTTGAAATCGTCGTTGCAGCCGATGGGAATCAAGCTGTTGCACTCGGTAACAGGAGAGGTCCTATCTTCGGGGGAGAAAATCGCGAGCAGCGAGTCGTCCGCCGGGGAGTTGCTGTTGCAGGTTTGTAACGAGGCTGTGGTATGGGTCGCGATGAATTTGTACCAGATTGTTTGCAGTCCCTTCAATCCCGGTCCATTGCCATGACAGCCGAAGCCCGGGTCATTTATCTCCTCAGTTGCTCGCCCGGAGTCGCTTTCCGCCGTGCCGGGGACCGGCAATAACCGGGCGCCTTCCAGGCGTCCGAATGGAGCGCAGACGTCGTTAGACGGTCGGATGTCGCACAACTCACGGGCATAGTCGGCGCAAGTTTGATCCCATTCCGTCTCACAGCAATACGCGTCGAAATTGCAAACGGCCTCGCAGCAATCCGGAACTTCGCACCCCGTGGGGGGGCAATCCGGCGGGCAAACCCTGGGCTGCGTACACTCTCCGGTTCGCGCCAGGCAGGCGATTCTCGGGCAACGCTGTCCGTCCACGTTGCAGAATCGGCCGATCTGCCACTGTCGCGGCGAGTCCAAAGGCGGCACAGCGTTACACTCATTCTGAGTAAGGTTGTCACAGCCTCCGTCGGGTGTGCAACAGGCAGACTGGCCGCATGGATCGCGGAATGGGTCGGGATCGCACGCTTCGCCCTCCTCCCAATCGGGTCGAGTAGAAGGGGAAGAAAACCTCGGCGGAAACGGACAGTTTGTTTGTGGAACCTGGCGACACACGGAATCGCCATCCTCATCGGTGACGAACATGTCGCAGCAGGCTCCGACCGGCGCGGCGCCTGCGCAGGTGATGGCAACGTCGAGTGCGGCATGGATTCCCGGGGGGCCGGGGATCAACTGGCATCCTCCAGGTTGGGGAAGGCCGAAGAAATCGGCGTTAGCCCCGATGCAAGCCTGCTGTCCCGTGACGACTATGCCGCCGGTCGAGTTATTGATCTTCGCCCCGAAGAAAAAGGTGGATGGCAGGTGGATCGGCGGATCAAAGCTGAAACGGGCGGTTTTCACCTCCCCGCCGACACCGATGGAAAAGAACCTTTGTGTTCCGGCAATGATGGTCGCATCGCAATTGCGACGCAGGTCAAAGGTGTAAAACCCGACGCCACGCACCGCGACCTCATAGGCGATCATCTCGCAGTCGGGCGGGTTAATCCCGGTCTCGGCGGGGGCCATGGCGATGTCATCGAGAAACTCGATACCTGCGCCTGGGTTAAAGACGGCGCCGGAGGGCTTGTGGTTCTTGTAACCGGTGAAAGCCGGTGTACACGCCGAATCAGCGTAGATTTCAAGGTTGTAACTGGCCTGGGGTTGATTGGGAAAGCCGCCGAGGTTCGAATTGCAGGCAAACCCAGGGAAGTCCCAGATGTCGCACGAAAAACCGCCCAAGGGCGGTGTTCCGACGATAGGACCCGCGTTGTTGCGAGAGAACTTGACGCCCAGCCACATATTGGTTTTCAGGGGTACGTTAGATGGGGCGACGAGGGAGATGAGGCGCGGGGCGTCATCCGCAAACACGGCCTGTCCCTGCGTTCCCGGGATAATCAGCGTAGGACGTAGCGAGGTGGGAACCGACTGCGGACAACTCGTATAGAGGGCGAAGTCCACCGTGTAGGGCCCACCGATGCCATTGGGATCGACCTTTCCAATAACCGGGAACTCAAATCGCTTCAGCTGGCAGTTGTCGGGGATAGTGACCGTGAGGTCGTCGGCTACGAGCCGCCCGGCGCCTAAGGCTGCCCCAAAGATGCCGAGGGTATTCGAGTAGACGAGCTGTTCATCGGCACCCGCTGTCGCCGCGTCGGCGCCAGGCGCTAAAGCGTTGTGCCGCTCAAAGACCGTGCCGGCTGGAATTGGAAAGAACTCCAGGGGTGCGGCATCTACTTCTTCGATGTCTGCCGCTGCATCCAGCCGTGCGTGTTGATCGCGATTGATTTTCTCCGCAGTCTCCGAACGTTCCTGTGCTTTTGAACGACCGGCGATCGCCAGAACGCACAATATAGCGCCAATGACCCGAAACCCTCTGCATTGCATGATACTTGCCCTTCCTCTGTACAAACCCTGCTCCTGATCCCAACGGCCGCCGAACCGGACAGCGATGTCTTTCGCGTCGAGCAACGGCGCGGTCTCGCGGAAGTATTCGCGTTGGCCAAACCAACTCCGGACCGAATTACGGCGCCGGCTGGAGTCGCCAACGAGCAAGTGAGGACCGACACTGGTGTGCGGCTCGCCCCACGACTGGTTCCCTAACGATGTGCCGACGCCCGACACGTGTCCGGCGTCGCGCCTATTTCACCCCTATCCGACCCCCTCGATCGCACCAACAATCATGGCGATCGCTGTCGGCAAGGCGCTGCACATGCTCGTTCCCATAACCTCCGCTATCGTAGAAGCATAGTCGTTTGGACTATAGCTGTCAAGGTTAGTCACCCCGGCGTTTCGCGGCTTTTTTGTATCCCAAGGCCGCTTTTCGCCTAACAAAGTAATGATCGGACGTAGCCGGCATTCCCCGGCCAATCGCCACGCGGCGATGACCCGTAGAACGGCAATCAAAGATTATGGGTCCGAACTTGGCTCCTCATTTCGCGCGAGTACTACTCTTGGAAAGCCTGCAGAAACCTCAAATAATCACGCAGATCGACGCGCTGGTTGACGTCAAAATCAAAGGGAGTGCAGGCGGGTTGTAAAGTGCCCGCCGGGCCCGTCATGCACGTCTGCCAATTGGAATAGTCAGTGAGGTCCACCGACCGGTCGCAATCAAAATCACCGGCTCCAAACTCGAAGGCGCCCATGTCAATGCGTCCGCAAAGTACGCGCGGAGATCCGTCAAGATCGATCGCACCGGCAATCGCGGAGCTGACAGCGGGATCGCCGCTATCGATCAACGTAGACGACGAACTCAAACGGAAATCGTCGTCGAGCGTACCGGGGATCTGATCCGCGCCGTCGGCATCCACAAAGAGCGGATCGTCGCCGGTATTTCCGATGCCACCAAGCGTGCCTAGATGCCCCTGGATGCAGGTGTAGTCCATTTCGGGCGCCGCACCCGCGTTCTGCGAGGACTGCAGCATGCCGTTCATATCACTATTCCCCCAGAGGACGGAGCTGTTGATCAGAGCGTCACCGTTTGTGGAGTTCAGAAGCCCGCCCACGAATCCCGTCGCCGCATTGAACGAAAGGGTACAGTTTTGAAGGTTTATGGTGCCCGGAGGACTGTTATAAACAGCGCCTCCGTTTGACCCTGTGTTTCCCGTAAAGACGGTATTCAGAGCGTCTACGCGGCCATCGGCGATATGGACGGCTCCACCGAACGTAACTGCGGAGTTGCTGATGAACCGGCAGCGGTCGAAGTAAGACTGTCCTCCCAGCGCAACGTATAGTCCGCCTCCGGACGAGAAAGCGGCATTGTCGAGGATCGTACACTCCGTGAACCCCGGCAGACTTCCCGATCCAACGTAAATTCCGCCGCCGAAATTGCCCGCGTTGTTCTCCAATACGCAGTTGGTGATTGTTGGGCTGCCGTTGACAACGCGCAGCCCGCCTCCGCCGTCATTCGCGACGGCGTCGGCCCGCCCGGCACTAATCGTGAAACCGTCAAGTACGGCCGTCGAGTCCGCGCCGCTTCCGGTGATGACGTGATACACATTGTCCGCGGCATTTCCAGGGACTCCAGCATCACCGCTCAACACAGTAGGGTATAAGTCCGGCCTGCGCTCATCTGCGTTCGTCTCCGTGCCGGCGAAACCGCCCAGCAATGTAACGTTGCTTAATAATTGAAATGTGGCAGCTCGGTCTCCCGAGCCGCGGTCCGGTTTGTAAATGCCTTCCGCCACTCGGATTTCATTCACGACTCCGCCGGAACACGCCGCTACTTGCAAGGCACCCTGTACGTCGCTCAAAGCATCCTGCCAGCCGTTGCCTGTGCCGCTTGGAACCATATCTTGCCGAATGTAGAGAATCGGAGACTCTGGTATCGCGGCAGCGACCGCAAAATCATCCACGAACCAGGTCCCCACCCCCGTGGCGCCCTCAAAGCGAAATCGAAACCGTGCTTCGTCATGGAGAGCACCTGCCGGTAGTTGGTGGGCCCAGGAATCGAAAGAGGACTGATCGTTGCCGTCAGACACAACTCGATTCAGCTCGATCCACGCACCGCCGCTGCTCCAATACTCGACCACGAGCTGCGCCCCCAAACTGAGAAAGCCGCCCGTGTGCTGAGTGTGATACAGCAGCAAGGCGTCGCTCACTCCACCTAGACGGATGAAATTCGTGCGTATGTCGTCCGGGGCGTCGGAGCATGCGGTGCAACAGTTGTCGATTTGCAGGACATAAGGAGGACTCGGCGGGTTGATCGCCTCCGTTGAAACGCTCGCCGCTGCATTGTAGCTCCAGGCGGCGTTGTTCAGGGAGGAAGTAAAGGTCTCGCAAATAGGAAACGCCAGCGGCGGGGCCAGAGTGGTCAAGCACGGCTTCGACGACGCGGTTGCGCTGATCACTGCCAGACTGCTCTGTCCGAAACGCGTACACGTGCCGGCACAGCCCCCGAGCATGGAACACATGATTCCGCAATCGCTCTGGCCGTTACAGTGCTCCGCTCCCCAGTTATGCCCGATTTCGTGCGCCGTAAGGCAGATGCGATTGGCCTTGATCCCGCTGAATCGCGAGCGCGACAGGCCGAAACCTGAGCCGCCGGAGCATGAATCGCACATTGTATTGACGTACGCGTTTCCGATCACGGAGTTGGTTAACGTACGGCCTGTCATCAGATGGGCGATGTCGCGATGAATCTCGAGCATGTTGCTATTCCATTCACTTCGGAATTGAGCAAGCAATCCATCGGCATCATTTACCGTGTAAGGGTCCGCGCTGCTGGTGCGAATGACGATCGTGGTAAGCTCATAGCTGATGTTCAGTTCGCTTTCATAGATGAGCGAAACCCCGTTCAAGATGCTTTCAATGTCGTCTACGGTCTGATCAACGGAACTTCCGTTGGCGAGAAAGAACTCATAGTCGGCGTCGAAAGCGATGTCGGCAATCCTCATCGGCCCACCGGCGCTGGCCACAATGACTTCGCTCGCCGCGGCGAGGTGCATCGCCTTAGCGCCGTCGTCCGCCCCGCATTGGTGCGCCCGTTCCACGACATCCTGGCTGTGATACACGATGTGCTGGTTCGACGCGGCCGCGATCGGCTCCACGTACCATCTCGATCCATCTTCGAGACGGATCATGGCGGACAGTTGTCCTTCGACGATCGATGCTGCGACGCGGGCGCCACCGAGGCCTTCCACATGGCCACGGTAGGTCTTTGTTTCCGGCGCGACCTGCTCGTGCCATTGGCCGCGCGCATTCTGAACCAGCACGCGGAAGCCATCGTCGCGCAGAGTGTGGGCTTCCAGTTGAAGCTCACACGGCACGTCCCCAAGGGAAAGCGGAATGGACAGGGAAGCGCCGGCCGTAGTGGGAATGAAAAGGTCCTCGACCTGGAATCGCAGAAGCTCCGCGTCCCAATCCTTTTCCTGTTCCAAGCTCTGATTCGATGCAGGCGCAGTCGGCGGCGTCGCGCGCATCGGCGCACTCGTCATGAAAATCAGAAGCAAACACGCACAACTAGAGCGACGCATAGACAATCATAGGCGCGTCTTCCGTGACGGGAATCGTCGGAATAACCGCGATATTGGGACGTTGTTTCGTTCGTTGTAGATTGACCGACGGCGCCGCGGGATCCCTCATCCCCTGTGATCACAGGAAAGGAGGGAGCGCGGCACTATAAGTAGCGGAGAACAGATCGACGCTACGATCAATTCTCTTCGCAATCTCCGGCCGTTTCCACCTCCAGGCAGCTCTGGTTGAGGTGGAACGTGGAATCGCCCGTGCAATCCCCCGAAAGCACGTTGTCTGTGCACGTGCCGCCCGCCTGAGAATGATCGCAGCAAGCCCCGCAAATATCGGTTTCCCCGGTGCAAACGCCGGCTTGGCAGGTATCGGTCTGGGTACAAGCGTCGGAATCGTCGCACGCGGTGCCATCGGGCCGATGCGTGCCTGTACACACGCCATTCGCACAGGTATCGCTAAAGGTACAGAACTCATCGTCGGTGCAGACATTGGTGTTGTTGGCGTTTACGCAACCCGTTGCAGGATTGCACGAGTCGGTCGTACAAAAGTTGCCATCGTTGCAGTTCGGCGCCGAACTGCCCTGGCACGCGCCGCTGGAGCATGCGTCAATGGTCGTACAGGCATTGTTGTCATTGCAGGTTGTGCCGTCGGGTTTTGTGGGATTGGAGCACACTCCCGTACCCGCGTCGCAGACGCCTGCGTCGTGACACTGATCGGAAGCGCTGCAGACAACGTTGCTGCCGCCCACGCAGCTACCGGCCTGACACGTGTTAGCCTGAGTACACGCGTTGCCGTCATCGCAAGTTGTCCCGTTAGGTTTCGCGGGATTGGAGCACACTCCTGTGACTGGATCACAAGTGCCCGGGTTGTGGCATTGATCCGAAGCAGAGCAGACAACGTTGCCAGAGCTGGTGCAAAGGCCCCCCTGACACGTGTCATTGAGCGTACACAGGTTGCCGTCGTTGCACCCCGTGCCGTTCAGTGATTCCGGATCGGAGCAATCCCCCGACAATGGGTCGCATTCACCGGCATCGTGACACTGATCGGACGGCGTGCAGATCACGTCGTTACCTCCCAGGCAGACACCGTTCTCGCATACGTCGGTCTGCGTGCATTCGTCGTTGTCGTCGCAGGGGGTACCCGTGAGCGGTGCGGGGGCGGAGCAAAGGCCGGTCAAAGGATTGCAAACGCCGGCATCGTGGCAGTCATCGGGAGCCGAACAGACAACGGCGTTGTCTCCGACGCAGGTGCCGCTCTGGCAAGTGTCGGTCAGGGTACACTCATCGCCGTCATCGCAACCTGTGCCGTTGAGCGATTCGGGATCGGAGCATTCGCCGGTCACGGAGTCGCAAACGCCGGCCTCATGGCATTGATCGGAAGCAACGCATTCGACTTCGTCGCCGACGCAGGAGCCGCCCTGACAGGCGTCGTCCAGCGTACATTCGTCATTGTCATTACATGTGGTGCCGTTGGGTGCTGCGGGGTCGGAACATACGCCCGTCGTGGGATTGCAGACCCCCGCTACATGGCACTGATCGGAGGGCGAGCAGACGACATTGTTACCTCCCACGCAAGTACCGTTCTGGCAGGTGTCGGTCTGGGTGCAGGCGCTGCTGTCGCCGCATGGGGTGCCGTTCGGAGCGTTGGGATTCGAACAGATTCCCGTTGACGTATTGCAGGTGCCTGCCTGGTGGCACTGATCCAGGGGATTGCAGACGACGGAATTGCCCCCTACGCAACTGCCGTCCTGGCACGTGTCGGTCTGTGTACACGCGTTCCCATCGGTGCAGGTTGTGCCATTAGGAGAATTGGGGTCCGAACACTGCCCGGTGGCCGGGTTGCACGCTCCCGCGACGTGGCACTGGTCAAGGGCCGTGCACACAACCGGGTTTGCACCGGTGCAGGTTCCGGTCTGGCAGGTGTCGCTCTGTGTACAAAGACTTCCATCATTACATGGTGTGCCGTTAGCGGAGTTGGGATTAGAACATGTCCCGGTCGCGGGGTTGCAGGTGCCCGCAATGTGGCATTGGTCAAGCGGAGTGCATACAACGGGGCTAGCGCCCGTGCAGGTTCCGCCCTGGCAAGTGTCGAGTTGCGTGCAAAGGTTTGCGTCGTTGCAAAGCGTGCCGTTGGGCTTCGAGGGGTTTGTGCACACCCCGGTGCCCGTATTACACGTTCCCGCGTCATGGCACTGGTCCTGCGCGGTGCATACGACGGGGTTCCCACCTGTACACGATCCGGCCTGGCAAGTATCGGTCTGCGTGCAAAGGCTGCCATCGTCGCAGGCGGATCCATTAGGCTTGGGGGTGCTCGCGGAACACACGCCGTTGGAGGTGTTGCATGTGCCGGGGTTATGGCACTGGCTCGTGGCGGTACAGACGACAGCGGTTCCGGTGCAAATGCCGCTCTGGCACGTATCGCCCGTCGTGCACAAATTTCCGTCGTTGCACGTAGTGCCGTTGGGCTTGGCCGGATTGGAACACGCTCCCGTTGAAGGATCGCAGGTGCCGACGTTGTGGCATTGGTCTGAAGCAGTGCAGGTGACGCCGTTGGTTCCCGGGAGGCAGCCCTGGAGATGATGACAGGTTTCGTTTCCGTTGCAGACAATACCGTCGTCACAAAGGTCGTTCCTCGGTGTATGCGAGCAGATGCCCCCGGAGCAGGTGTCCTGCGTGCAGAACACGCCGTCATTGCAATCCGCAGGGGGCCCGGATCGACACGTACCACCGGAGCACGCGTCGTTCACCGTGCAAGGGTTGTTGTCGCTACATGCGCTGATGTTGTTCGTAAACCGACATCCCAGCGTCGGGCTGCAGGAGTCCGTCGTGCAGATGTTATTGTCGTTGCACGTTGCTTGTTGGCCCAGACTGCAGCTTCCGCCAAAGCATTGATCCCCGAACGTACACAAGTTGCCGTCGTTGCAGGCCACGTTGTTGTTAGTGAACAGGCAGCCGAACTGGGGGTCGCACGAGTCATTCGTGCAAATGTTTCCATCGTTGCAGACTCGCGCCGATCCCGCCTGGCACGAACCGTTGGAGCATTGATCGGTGACCGTGCAGGCATTGCCGTCGTCGCACGCGGCGGTGTTGTTCGAGTGTTGGCAGCCCGTCGCCGGTACGCATACGTCGTTCGTGCACGGATTATTATCATTGCACTCGGAATTGACGGCGCAAGCAAAGCAACGGTCGTTGGCCTCATCACAATGGGCGTTGCTTACGCAAGGCCGCGTGCCGGTACAGGCTCCTCCGGAGCAGAAATCCGTGGTCCCGGTGCAAAACAGCCCATCCGGGCAGGGTGTCCCATCCGCGAGCTTTGAAAACGTACACACACTCGAAACGCATGTGTCGCCCGTGCACGGGTTGTCATCGTCGCACTGGGAATTGTTCGTGCAGGGTCTGCGCGGACCGCGGAGCCTCTGGAAGAACGCAAAGTAATCTCCATCGCCGATTCGACCGCTCAGATTGTCGTCAAACGGCGTCAGGCACGAACTGCCGGGGGACAACCGGCCGAAACAACGTTGCATGGCCGCCAGGTCCTGAAGGTCAACGTCCCCGTCGCCGTCGTTGTCGTCGGTGGCGTAGTTGAACGCTACCTGGAGCATGCCGGTCGCAAGGTGGATCTTGTTATCGTTTGTCGCGGTAAACGAGCTCACGGCGGCGCCGGTATCTCGATGTTTTCGGGTGATTCGGTCTGCAAAAATCGGGGCCAGTTCACCCGTTCGCTCCGCGACCAGAAGGGTTCCGTCGCTGCCCCAATCGAGAACACTCGGGCGGACCAGCGAATTCGCGAATACGCCTCCATTCGTGCCCACGAGAGCCCGGAAGGTCTTGTCAAACTCAAGGACGACACCGTCAAAGTTGTTGGTTGGAGGATACGTGGTCGTGACGTGGAGGTTTCCGGGACGAAGCGCATTCGCCGGTCGAATCGCCAGTCCCACCGGGCCTGTCAATTTTGTGGCGTCAATGAATGCACCGATGTAGGCTCCAGTGGGGCCGTACTCGATCACCATATCATTCACCGTGCTGACCACATACAAGTTTCCAGTGGGTCCAAACACCATGGAGTTGGGCGCCCGGAGACAATTGGCGGCGGCACAATTATCGAAGAAAACGGAGCCCCCGTTCACGAATTGAGACATGAACGCTCCGGTGTCACCGTCGAACTTGAGGATGCCGTTGAATTTAGTGATATTGCCCTCTGATTGCGTGCTGGTAACCAGAAGATCGTCGGCGGAGTTGAAGATAATTTGCTGCGGTGTGTGCAATCCCTCTGCGCCGGCGGTAATGAAACGACGTATGAACGCACCGGTTCGGGCATTGAACTCATCCACGGCGTGAGCCGTCTTGGAAACGACCAGGATGGTCTCGCGTCGAGGGTGCAGGGCCATGCCGTAAGGCGCCGCGATGGAGGGAATGTGCCTGTCGAGATAAGCGCCGGTCACCCCGTCATAGCGCAATACCGCGTTCTCATAATCACAGGTCTGTAGGAAACAGTCGAAGCTGCTGACCAGCAAATACTTAGTCGGTGTGCCCGATGACGCGACTGTTTCCTCAGTGCCCGCCACGGTTCCGTCGACCGCGGCGTCCGCGCGCTGAATCCCCGCCATGAACAGCGAGAGACTGAGAAGAAAAACCGTTCGCGCGCCGGCGGCGCTATTCCGCTGATTAGACATCGTCCCCTCCCGGGTCGATCATGCTGTAACCGACCCCCGACCAAAAATTGCCTTAGACGAGCTTAATGATGTACACACCCCTGTACAGTCGCCCCAATCATAGCCCCGATGAGAAGCGGGATAAAGTCCCGTTCTCAAAGATTGCCTAAGCTACCAAAGTCGCTCAAATATATCCTGGAGGTTATCGCTCGCAATCCTCCGACCATTCGCTGCAACGTTCGGTTTAATAAACACTTATTCTGTGCTCTCGGAAACTCGAGTCTGAGCATGTAAGACTCTTGAGTCGTTATGGGACGGCAAATTTTTTCAAAATAGATTGTTTTGCCCATTGTTTTCCCTTGAAACGGCGCAAGCGGCGTGGTATAGGGGTAGTTCGAGACGTGTTCATTTCGGGGCGAGTCCCTGAGCGAACGCGGCAAGTGGCCCAAGGAAGGCACTGCGGGTCGAAGAAAAACCTGTGGTATTATGATGTGCATCGATGGGAGCGATGCAGTTGCAATAATCGGGTAAGACAAATTCATCGGCTCAAGTTGAGTTGTCCGAGGGGATGGAGCAGCTTTCTTAGCAGAGAGAATATCAGGGGGCTTGGCGAAATGCCTCTCGGATGGGGTGCGAGCTCGGATGGCGGGAGATGGAAGGAAAGGAGGATTCGCGCAGATAGAGTTATGGTCGTCCGTGCGGATTTTTGTTAAGACACTACGTTGAATGAGCATGGAATGCGGGGTTAAGAGAAGCCCAGGAAAGCCGTAAAGGATTCGGCTTCCGGAGGCATGGGTTTTACGTTTGATGGAGAAAGGGAACATGATGCGAAAAGGTCTGACAATGATGATTGCGGGTGGCTGCATCGCCGCGGCGGCGACTTCGGCCATGGCGCAGAATCGCGTAAGCGCGAGCCAAAAGGGTAGCGTGCTTTATTACTCGAAGATTGAACTCAAATGGGACGCGGCGGGCTTTTTGATTCAGGACACGTTTGTGACTCTGGTCAACGACCTCAACAGAGACGTCTGCGTTCACTGGCATTTCATCAATGGTGATGAGCCGGTAGCCGCGGTTCCTCCCATTCCGGGCGAGCCGGGCTGGAACATGTATGATTGCAGCCCCTGCTACACGCCGAATGAGAACGTCTTCTTCTCGGCGGCCCGTGGCGGCGGCTCCCTGGGTTGCGGTCAGTTTACCGGTCTTGATCCCGGCGCCCCTGGCTTCCAGGGACGTCTGGACACCGAAGGCAGCCCGGGATCGCTTCCGGGCGATCGCATCCTTCGCGGTTTCGGCATCGCCATCGCGGTGGATCACAATGGTGAAGTGGTTAACTATAACCACCTGACCGGTCATGTTGACATTGTCAACTACCGGAACCAGTCGGCCTGGGAATACAACGCCTATGCGTTCCAGTGCCGGCTAGCGGGGGGCGCCAGCGAACTCCCCGGTGTTACTATTTGCGGGACGAATTCCACGGAATTGTTGTTGAACGGCACCGAATATGACTCTGCCTGGGACCAAATCCTGTTCGATTTTTATGCCGTGAACGACGTGGTTCCCGCGTCGGTTTTCAGCCGTCCGGTGCCGGCCACAGCAGTGGCCCTGGAGACCGATTTGACCCTGTATCCGGTCAGCATCGATCTTCGTCCTAACTTTACCAATACCAGCGGGCCGGTCCTGACCCGCGCGGACATCGTCATTTGGAACGAGAACGAAGACGATCGCACGGGCACGTCGCGCTGCATCAATTGCTGGGACCAGACCCTGTTGAGCGATTACGATGCTCCCAACAACTTCCTGCAGAGCTTGCTGAACACGGACAAGGGCTATGCCCGTATCAACGGCGTGCAGGCCGATTCGTGTGACGCCCCCGGCTCTTGCTGTTGCGTTAGGCGGTGCAGCAACGGCAATAATGTCTGTGAAAACGACAGCTGGTGCGGCACGCCGCCGAACCAGGGAACCTGCGGTTTGTTCGGCTGCTTCGATCCGGATTGCGATCAAGTTGACTTCGCTCGTGGCACGCCCGATCGCGACTGCAGCGAAAGTGCTGCACTGCTCGGCGTCTCTGACAAGATCATGTCTTTCAGCGGCGTCGGCGGCGCGGGCATCACGGATGCCGGTATGACCCTGGTGGCTATTGGTACGCAGAATGCGACCATTATTCGCGACATCATTCCGCCGACCGCTCCTGCAACGGAAGGCCAAGACGGCCCGGAGGAAGTTGGTTCGGAAGATGCCGAGGTTGCGTCCCCGAGGCAGACGACTCGTGGACTTCGCGGCAACAAGGAATAAGGGATGACTTTCGGTCGCTGACCATCAGCCCAGGGCAGACCGTATAGCGGTTTGTTTCCGGACGATGGATGGCGGAAAACCCTTAAAACCAAATAAACGGGGGCAAGGCGCTGTAAGGCTTTGCCCCCGTTTTTGTTTTTTATCCGGTATTGGTGTACATAAGTGACGGTTGCGGTGCTCAAGGACCGCCCTGGAAAACTCGATTCATGGATCGAGGCCTTTTTCGGCAGAGAGTGTTGTTTTTCATGATGACCAGACAAGTTTACTTAAGGTTTGTGTCCGCGACGGCCGGACGTTGCTCCGGTCTTCGTTGCCTTGCCATGGTGGCATTGTTCCTTCTTTCGTTGCCCGCCTGTGTTTCGCAAAGCTCCTCGACTCCAAAAGGAACTTCGCGAAATGCGAGCGGCCAGCGGGCCCTTGTTCAGCGCGCGGATAAGCTCTGGGCCGCTCGAAAGGCTAGAGATTGTAAAGCCATTTTCCATCTTGAGGTTCCTCCGAAATCTCAAGAGATCAAAGAGGCGGATTATGTCACCTGGTGCGAGAACGAAGACGCCTTCCGAGTAGTGCAGTACACGATCGGTAAGGATGCTGAAGTTGATCAGAACCTGGGTTGGGTCCGCGTTCAAAGCAAGACAGCGTTTACGGCCGTCCCCTCACCGGAACTCGCTCATGCCGACTCTGAAACCGAGACCGTGGAAAAATGGTACATCGTAGATGGGCAATGGTATCCTGTACCCAAAGGCCTTTGGAACACGGTGCCCGAACCGCCTTCCCAGCGCAACGCCCTCGAAGAAGAGCGCCTGCAAGCGAGATTCGCGGAATCCTGGGCGGCGTTGCAGGCCAAGGATTGGCAACGCCTTTATCAGCTCGTGGACCCTCCCGACCGCATCGCCGAAAGCGCGTTCGTATCCAATGCCGGAGCTACTATTTATCTTGAGCACCGGTTGATCTGGGTAGAGGTCCTGGGAGAGCGCGGAACGGTGCGTGTGACCTACAAGCATAAGCCCGGCGACCCGAGCATGACGAAAGTTCGGCCGGAAGAGAAAACGGTGAGCGAATTCTGGGTCAACCGCGAGGGAGAGTGGTATCGGGATCTGAAACGGCCCTGAGGGAACATCGCCAATGATGAACAAGAACACAAACTTGAGCTTGATTAGTTTATCCGTCTTTCTGCTGCCCTTCGCATGTGCCCCGAAGGCCCAGAGTCCCAGGGGTCAGGCTGAATCGCCGCCCTCCAAGCGACACCCTCCTCCGCGGGTCGCCTTCGCGCTTTGTGATGAGGGATTGCCTGTTACCGGCATGTGGAAATGCGATCCGGTTTTCAAGGATATCAACATGGATGGGTCGCTGGATCTCGCGGCCGTAGCGCGCAAGGGCGACGGTGCCCATGTCCTGCTCGGAAATGGGCGAGGGGGATGGAAGGATTCATCTTCCGGGCTGAACACGGGGAAGAGCTCTTGCGGCGGCGGATTGAGTTTTGGCGACGTCAACGGCGACCGGATTCTGGACATGGCCTATGCCGATCATTGCCACGGTGTTTCTGTTTTTCTGGGAGACAAGGACGGTCGATGGACCGTTGCGGCGTCGGGCATGTTCCCCACGGCCCTGGTCGATGCGGAAGGCAATACCCAGTACTACGTGGGTGCTGAGGATATAGATATCGGCGACGTGAACGGCGACGGATACCCGGATTTGGTCGCCGGTTCGTCCGACAGCGGCGGAATCGCACTCTATCTTGGGGACGGTTCAGGCAAGAACTGGACGTATACGGGTTCGGGTACGGGTCCAAATGCGGGCCTTCCTTCCATTTGGGGTGCGAACCGCGTCATGTTCGCGGACATTGATCGTGATAGTCACCTGGACGTTATTGCTTCGTACGGCCCCGGTCCGAGAGTATGGCGCGGGGACGGGAAAGGCGGCTGGACGAACGCCTACCAGGGATTGCCCGATTCCTCGATGCGCGGCCTCTTTCGAGGGCTGGCGATCGGTGACGTGAACGAAGACGGGCGGCTGGACATCGCGTCGGCCAATTGGATCGATGGTCCGGAAGTCTATCTGCAACAGGCGGACGGCACCTGGGTGAAGACTCCCGATGTCTTCCCGGAAATGCTTGGCGGCGCAGTGGGCCTGGCCATGGGCGATATCGATGCCGACGGCCATCTCGATATGGCTGTATCCGGGCGGCTGGCCTTGGACGTGGGCTTCGTACATGGCGTCTTTCTCTTGTACGGCGATGGCAAAGCCAATTGGACATGGTCACCGGACAACGGCATAGCTGAGACGGGGCTGGCCTTTACATGGGGTGTGGCGCTTGCAGACGTGAACGGAGATGGGCTACTTGACGTCGCGACCGGAAGCGGGGGTATCGTTGCGACGGCCCCTGGCCCGACCGAGCCGTCGATTCCCGTTCGTTTGCCGGTATGGTGCAGCCAACGCCGGGCACCTCAATAACGAGGCGATTTCAGCCAAAGTTTAGCAATCAACTTGCTGTTGATACGGTCGGTCCCCACAACAGGGGGTCGACCGTCACTCCTTCGCGAGCTTCCCAATACTGCTTGACAATCCCGATTGAGCTCATCAAGATGCCGCCGAGCGGGTCCAATTCGCCAACACCGGAAATGGGGGCAGTTATGAACCTTCAGAAAAAGCGTGTTTCTTGTTCAGGGCTTGGCCGCCATGCGTCTCCACTTGCGGCCCTCTTGATTTTCACGGGAATCCATTTGACCGGGTGTAATCCGGCATTAGCGCCAACCGTTGATGACGCGCTGCGCGAAGTCTTGGCCAAGGAAGGATTCACCGGGACCGTTGAGTCTACGCTAGAGGCCCGTCTCGGACGCCCACTCGACCCCGCCAAGGTCGAGGTCGGTCGGATGCTCTTCTTCGATAACGTGCTCGGCCTGCACAGCGACAACTCCTGCGCCGGCTGCCACTCGCCCGCGTTCGGCTTCGGCGACTCTCAGCCGATCGCCATCGGCGTGGACAACAACGGCGTCGTCGGCCCCGGCCGCACTGGCCCGCGCAATCAGCGCCGCTCGCCGTTCGTCGCCAACTCCGAGTTCTATCCGGCGTTGATGTGGACGTCGCGCTTTACGGCGGTCTCCGGCGACCCGTTCGACAATACCGGCGGCTTCAAGTTCCCGCTCCCGGAGGACGTGATCATCTCGGCTCAAACATTGCTGCAGGCCCAAGGCTCGCTTCCCTCGACCGAACTCGTCGAGATGGCCGGCTTCAACGGCATCACCGGCAACCGCGGCCCGACCACGGAGCGACATGAACAATTTGACAACGATCAAGGCGACGAACTTCCCGCCGCCGACGAAACCGGCTTTCACAATTTCCCTATTCAGGACGCCGTCGATGCTCGTTTGAATGCGATCGAAGAATACCGCAACCTGTTCGGGGATGCCTTCAACAATGGTGAGCCGCTTCCCGTGGGCGGTATCACCATCGACATGCGCCGCGTAGCCATCGCCGAGTTCCAGACGTCTCTGGCCGGGGCTGATGCTCCCATTGATCGCTACGCCCGCGGCGATAACGGCGCCATGACTGATGCCCAGAAACGTGGCGCTTTGCTCTTCTTCGGCGACGCCGGCTGTGTTTCTTGTCATGCGGTCGCCGGCCAGGCCAATGAGATGTTCAGCGACTTCGCCCTGCACCGCATCGCCGGCCCGCAGGTCTTTCCGGAGTTCGGCGTCGGCAAGAGCAACGTCATCTACGATGGTGACGGCGAGAACGAGGACATCGGCGAACAGCAGACTTCCGGGAACGTTGAGAACCGCTACATGTTCCGCACCGGCCCGCTCCGAAACCTTGCCGTCGCGCCGCGTTTCTTCCACAACGGCGCCTACGGGACGATCCGGGCCGCCATCGAGCACCATCTGGACGTCGTCAACGCGGCCACCAATTATGATCCCGTCCTGCACGGCTTGCCGAGTGATCTTTCGGTCGGACCGATCGATCCTGTGCTCGCGGCCGGTATCGATCCGTTGGTCGCGGTTCCCTACGCTTTGTCCGAGGACGAGTTGAACGACCTGACGGCGTTCGTCTCCGAAGCCCTGCTCGATGAGCGAGTTCTCGACTTCTGCGACCTCGTCCCGGCCACCGTCCCGAGCGGCATGCCCGTCGCCACATTCGAGGGCTGCGGAGACGAGCAATAGGCCGCTCAGGACGACTAACGCAGAGTTATTCGAACTTGAATCCTTTGGCCTCGGCCTGGGTACGAATAGCCTCGATCATGGCTTCATCCAGGGCTTGCTTGCCGTCCGCAGTCTTGGCCCGGGCGTCACGAAGGAATTGCTCCCGGCCGGCGTTCGCTTCCGCGATTTGCTTTTGAATGTCGGCGCGGGCGCGGAACTGGGTCTCGACGTACTTTTCGCGCTGCTCGACGGGCATGGCCTGCATCGCCGGTGGCAATTCCGAATCTTTCAATTCGCCTAGAGCAACTCGTTTATTCTTGACACCATCCACGAGGTCCCAATCGGAGTTCTCGTATAGGGCGGTAGCCTTCGCCGCCACTCGGCTGGCCTTGGACGCTTCGCCGAGTCGGCCCGCGTTGTCGTCTTGCTCCAGTTGCCGCTCCCGACCGCCCACCCCGAGTGAACCGTAGGGCACGTAGGTCGCATTGAGCTTCATGTTGAGCTCCAACAGCAACTTATCGTGGGGAGTCTCGATCTGCACCGTCCCGCAGTGCATGTCGATTGCGGAGTAGCTTCCGCCGCCGCACGTCGCCACTTCATTCCAGCGCTCGCGGATGCCGACCTGACGATCGCCGCAGTAAATGGAGTTGACGACGATCCCGCGGTGGCGCGCATCCTCGCCCACATAACGGAAGTTGAATACTTCAGAAGCCTGATCGGCGGACTCGTTGCCAGCGATGAACACGAGTTTCAACGCATGGGGGTCGCTCGACCATTGCATCCAGTCCAAGGCCCTCCGAAGCGCCCATCCGACGAATTCATCGCCGCCGTCTGTCCGCAGGCTCATCATTTTCGCATAGACGGTGTCAAGATCGGTGGTGAGGTCGGTCTGCTTGACCAGCCATCCGTTCGCGGCCGTGGACCGCGAGGGTGAGCCGTAAGTGATGAGTCCCACGCGAAGAAGGGGGACAGGCCGGGCCTTGGCCAGCGAGTTCACGATGTCCCACAGGCGGGCGCGTGCGGAATCGATCAACCCTTCCATGCTTCCCGACGTGTCCAGACAGATAACTAAATCGATCGGACGAGTTCCGCAGTGAGGATCGACCTCCGAATGCACAGGATCAGGTCGATGGGCGCGGGCTTCGACGGCCACTTGGGCCCGAACAAGACAAAACAGCAAAACAGCTAACAGGGCGATTCCGATCCGTTTCCGCAGGCACATTGTCGTATCTCCTAGTTCTCTTTGTGCGAGGCACGCGCCTCGCTATGGGAGATTGGACACCTCGAACCTCGTGGAGTTCCCGTCGAATGTCGTCGGTTACGCGGTCGAAGCGCGAGCCGCGCCTTAGAAGGGTTATCGGGATCAAACCAGGAAGGATTGTCATTCCGGGCAGACTGCGATACGCTTTTGCAGTGACCATCGTAAGGTGAGGCATGGAACGTATCCTGATTTTTCCGAAAGGAGCTGCTATGTCGGAGTTTGTTCGATACAGGCGATTATTCGTTGTCTTGGGAGTGCTTACGGCCGCTGGATCGGCTCGTGTTCTAGGCGCGGAGTTTGATTTCAAGGATCCCAAGGGCGTCAATACCATCTCGTTTACGCTTGATTCGCTCCTCGAACCGTTTACCGGCATGGCCTCTGGGATTTCAGGCAAGGTCACGTTTGACCCGGCCGACGCCAAAGCCACCAAGGGGACGATCACCGTCGAAACCAAGAGCTTGAAGTTGGAAAACAAGGGAATGCAGGAAACGCTGCACGGGCCGGACTGGCTGGACGCGGCCAAGAACCCCAAGATCGAGTTCACCTTCAAGAAGGTCACCGATTACAAATCCGCGGGGGATAATGTCTTTGATCTTACGGTGGTGGGGGATATGACCTGCAAGGGTGTAACGAAGGAATTGACGGTCCCGGTAAAGGCGACCTACCTGCCCGGCAAGCTTGGCGAGCGCTCCGGCAAACTGACCGGTGATCTGCTCGTGCTCCGATCGAACTTCACCATCGCTCGCAAGGACTTCGGCATCAAGCCCGATATGGGTGACAAGGTGGTGGCTGAAGTAATTCAACTGGGCATCTCAATCGCCGGGGTGAGTCCTAAGAAATAGACGAATTCTTGCGAATAACGCCGGGGACCGCTGAATAGCTATGCCTATAATCAGCGCAGCATAGCATCGGCCTTAGAGGACGGAGAGCACGATAGTTGCATCGAACTAACCGTTTGTTGACGCTCGTGATTGTCGGTGGCGCATTCAACCAAGCACTCGCGAGTGATCCACAGGATTTTCAACTCGCTGTTCGAGTCAACCCCGCGATTCAAAAGGGCCTCGCTTATCTTGTCGGCGGACAACAAGCCGACGGCGGATGGGAGGCGTTTGGGAAATCCCATCCCGCCATTACATCCCTGGTGGTTCAGGCCCTTGCCAAGGACGCTGACTACGGGCCGAAACATCCGGCCGTTCGCCGAGGGCTTGAATCGATCCTTCGCCACGTACAGCCCGACGGGGGCATTTATGTCGACGCAGAGGCCATGCCCAACTATCACACCAGCGTCGCCCTGATTGCCTTGGCGAGCATGAAGGACTCGACGCTCGATGGAAAGGTCAAGGCTGCGCAGGAGTATCTCAAGAAGCTCCAATGGGACGACGGCGAAGGTCATGAGGCCGCCAGCGTCTGGTATGGCGGGGCGGGGTACGGAAAATCCAAGCGGCCCGACTTGTCCAATACTCAGTTGATGCTGGAAGCCCTCCACGACAGCGGACTTTCGGCGGACGACGCGGTGTACAAGAAGGCCATGGTTTTTGTTTCACGCTGCCAGATGCTTGCCGCGACCAACGATCAGCCCTTCGCCCGCGACGGCGGCGACGGCGGATTCATCTACTCCCCGGCCAATGGGGGCGAATCGAAGGCCGGTACGGAGGTCGAAAGCGACCGTCCCCGCCTTCGCAGCTACGGCTCGATGACCTACTCCGCCTTCAAGAGCCTGTTGTATGCCAAGGTTGGCCGTGACGATCCCCGCGTGAAAGCAGCCGTCGAGTGGATTCGTCGGTATTACACGCTGGATCACAATCCCAACATGCCTGGCGCGCAATCCAAAGAGGGACTCTACTACTATTACTATGTTTTCGCGCGGGCCATGCGGGCCTGGGGAGAGGACTCCCTGACCGATGCCGCGGGCTTGCCGCATCCGTGGCAGCGCGAACTGGCCGAAAAACTGATCTCTTTGCAGCGCGAAGACGGAAGCTGGGTCAACGAGGCCGACCGCTGGTATGAGGGAAACCCGCATCTGGTGACGGCTTACGCAATTCTCGCATTACAAGCCGCGATGGAGAGATAGAAAGGTGTGTCCCGTGCCACTGCTTGGTCATAGCGGCTTGCCGCGGATAATGAATGCAACTCCCGCAACGATGAAGCTCTGAGCAATGTCCGAGGACCAACCAATCAATCAAGCTGAACCCGGCGGATTGCCGAGCTACGAGCCTGCGCTCGCCGAAGCAGTAGAACAGGGGCGCGACTCGGAGGACCATGCGCCCGTGCAGGAAGACGACCCCGGTCTTTTGGATCGCACTTCAAGATCGCTCGATGTGGCCCCGGTCAGCTCCGGTGAGTCTGTACCCGAAACCGTCGCTGCTCCGACCCGGCCCGGTTCCGAGGACGAAGGGGCCGGCGATTCCTCAGCGGGTCAATCTGAATCCGTCGCGGCGGAAATGCCCCATGTGGAGCAGACCGGCGACTGGGAGAATGAACTCTCTGCCCATCGTGTGGCCGTGGAGCTTCGCCGCATCGAGTCCGAAGTCCGCGCCATGCTGGAGGACCGCGACCCCAAGCGGAAACGCAAGTTCACCGGCACACACCGTTGGCATGAACTCGAAGAAGACATCATAAGCTGGCGGTTCAGCGGGCGGTTTGACGAGGACACCCTGCGCCGCGCCCAGGAGCTTATCAACCGCCGCCATTACCTCTTCCAGCACCTTCGCTTCCTGGCCTCCACCCGCCCGACCTGGAATACGTGACCTGTTCCTGCGGGCGCCGATTCTGGAATACTAAGTCGGGCATGAATTCTCGCAACTGGGATCGGATTGTGCATACAATGCCACCTCATGGCCGGGCGGCGGGCGACATCACGACGTATGGCTCTGACGATCGGCCTCTTGGCCACGATCGTCGGCGGGGGCGTCTACGCCCTCGGCCTGCTGGACCGGCTCAACGGCTTCAACCTCGATCTTCATTTCCGACACCTCAATACCATCGAGGCCGACCCGCGCATCGTCCTCATCGACATCGACGATTCAACGCTGCGGGTCATGCCCGACTGGCCCTGGCCTAGGCGCGTGTTCGCCGAGTTGGTTCAAACCCTGCATGAAATGGGGGCAGAGGCGATCGTTCTGGATATTGTCTTCGCGGAGCCGTCAAAACCCCGCATGGAGCACGCCGCAATCGGAAAGCACTACGATATAGACACCGCCTTTGCCGAATTGGGCGACCAGGCGAGGGACGAAGTTATTTACGACGACGATGAACTGCGAGTCACAATTCGAAGAGTCGGAAATGTGTACCTTCCCTTATACGGAGACGTTCGTCCTCCCGGAATGAGCCCTGCGCATCGGGGTCACCAGACGACGGTCCGCAGATTTCTGCGCGAGAACCCAAACGGAACGTGGGAGCAGTTCCGCAGACTCATCCTGCCGAAAGAGCCGGCCGATGCTCAGACCCCGGAGAGGGAGTCTTTGCTCCTGGCGTTCCGACACGCTTTATCCATGCGGGCCATTGATGCCAAGCTTTCCCTAAGCGAGACGGATGCACAAAGCGTGTTTCCGGTCTTGGTGAATGCGACGCCGCCGCTCGAAAAATTCGCGGAAGCGGCGAAAGGTGTCGGACTGGTTTCATTTTGGCGTAATTCCAGCGAAGGAACGATTCGAAGACTCCCGCTGCTCGTAAGCGATGAAGGCGTCCTGTTGCCCCAGCTTGGCGTGTTAGTCGCGGTGGATCGGATGTTCAGCCCGCTCGAAGTTAGGGTCCGCGGCAGCCAATGGACGTTCGGTCCACGCTCCTATGGCATCTCCGTTGAAAAGGATGGTGATGGGGCGTCTTTGGTAAACTGGCATCGACCGCACGGCGGCGATTGGCGAAGCGCATTTACCCACGTCCCCGCGGCTTGGATTCTGGAAGACCTCGGACTAAAAAGAGCGATTGCGGAAAATGAGCATCGAGCCGTTCTGTACCGCGCGGAGCTTGTGCGTGAGCGCCATTCACAGACTCCGGCCGCATATACTGAATACGTCCATAAGGTGAACGCCCGACACTACCTTAGTTCACCCCGGCCCCGGCCAGCGCTATTGACTTTGGAAAAAAGTGCGAATGGCAGGTATAGCAATCCATACATAGATGAAGCGGGAAAGGACTATGTCACGGCAATGAACAACTTGACTGCTTCCATTGAAAGCACCGAGCGTGAGTCTGTGACGTGGGTTCAGTGGGCGTGGGGCCAATGGCGCGACGTGAAACCTGAAACGGATGAAGAAGCGGCGGAGCGGGATCGTATCGGGACGCTTCACGACCGCTTCGGCGAAGGACAATACCTCGATACGCTGAAGCGGGCCAACGAACGGTTGGACCAACGTATGCGCGAACGGGATGAAAACTCCCCGAAAATCGACTGGCGGGGCAAAATCTGCCTCGTCGGTTACACGGCCACGGCCATGGCCGACATGGTGCCCACGCCGGTCGATCCGGCCATGCCCGGAGTCATGGTCCACGCAAACGTCATCAACATGTTCCTTCAGAACCGCTTCGCCTCCGAGGCTTCGCGCGGCATCGGCCTTGCCATCCTTTTTCTTGCGGGACTGGTGACAACCCTGACGAGCACCCTGCGCGGCACGCGCTTCAGCGTCATTTGTCTATTCGTGATCGCGTCGGTGATGCTGGGGCTGGGGGCCGTGTTCTTCTGGCTTCGTACTTATCACTTTCCTTCGTTAGTTACCGTTGTAGTGGTGATTCTCGTCTGGGCTTCTGTCACGGCGTATCGCCAAGCCACGGAGGAACGCGCCCGCCGTGCGTTTCAACGTGCCCTCTCCCAATACACCTCGCCCGCAGTGGCCGCACGAATCGCCGAACGTACCCAGGCCGCTGACCTCGCCCCTCAACTAGCTATCGTGAGCTGCTTCTATAGCGACTTGGCTGACTTTACTCGCCTCAGCGAGCGTCTCGGGCCTCTGGCAACGCGAAGACTGCTCGAACCCTACCTGGCTGGCGTGAGTTCAGCCCTCCTCGATCACGGCGCGATGGTCAACAAGTTCATGGGCGACGGCGTGTTCGCCTTTTTCAATGCGCCGATTCTGCGCTGCCCGCAGCACGCGCGGGCCGCATGCGAAGCCGCGCTGGCGTCGCTGGCAGCGGTGGGGCGGTGCAACGCTGGGCGGGAAGGCGGGGCCATGCCTGTATTAACCGTGCGAATCGGGCTCTCGACGGGTGAGGCATTCGTCGGTGATTACGGCAGCGACATGAAGCTCGACTACACCTGCATCGGCGACACCGTCAACCTCGGTTCGCGCCTTGAGCGTGCCAACAAGGCGTTCGGGACGGCCATTCTTGTGGATGACCCCACCCGGATTGCAGCCGGCGACGGTTTTCTGTTTCGATCACTGGGCCGCATTCAGGTCGTTGGCCGGACCGCCCCCGTGGCCGTTCACGAGCTGATCGGCAAAGTCGGCGGCACTGAGGAACCCATTCACCGTTACATTGAGACTTTCGATAAGGCCGTCAGCAGTTTTCAGCATTGCGAATGGGATTCCTGCCTTACGCTCCTCTCCGAATGTCGCACCTTGCGACCCGATGACCGGGCCGTCGGTATTTACGAACAAGCGGTTACGCTGAGGCGCAATGCTCTCGGCGATGCAACCCAGAGTGGCGTGATTCGAATCGACGAGCTCTAGAGGCTATCCCAAAACTGTGCGAGCCGCGAACTTCAGTTCGCGCGGACTCTCGAAATTCGCTGGTTTGCGGCGTATTTGACGTTTCGTCCACGATCGATAAAGACGTTTTGGGATAGCTT
>Ga0187893_10000727_pt1 | contig 84413 bp, 85 predicted proteins | sample MA1701074metaG_FD_139574 | JGI IMG/M metagenome (GOLD analysis project Ga0187893, IMG submission 139574) | White microbial mat communities from a basaltic lava cave in the Kipuka Kanohina Cave System on the Island of Hawaii, USA - MA170107-4 metaG ... | reverse complement strand
GCCGACGTCCACCAACCCGATTGCCTCGATCTACGCCTGGACGCGGGGACTCCAGTACCGCGGCACGTTCGACAACACGGTCGACGTCGTCAAGTTCGCCGAGACGCTGGAGCAGGTCTGCGTCGACGTGGTGGAGGCCGGGCGCATGACGAAGGACCTTGCGATCCTCATCCGGCCGGATCACCCTTACCAGACGACGGACGAGTTCATGGACGCGATCGAGGCGGAACTGCGAAAGCGAATGGCGGTGACGGTGTGACACGTCGGAATGGGCGGGACCATATGAGAAGCGGTACGAAGGTGGGACGGGGCGACGTGCCCGTCAGCCGCGTGAAACAAGAGCCGCGACGATGGCGGCGAGTGTCGTGACGACGGCGGCGAGCGTCGTGACCTGAATGCCCACCAGCCACAGGAACTGGCGCGAGATCTTCGCGTCGAGCGCCTCGACACGCCGGTCGACGGCATCGAAGCGCCCGTCAACCGCTTCGAAGCGCCGGTCGACGGCATCGAAGCGCGCGTCAACCGCCTCGAAGCGCCGGTCGACGGCATCGAAGCGGGCATCGGTCCGCGGCCCGAGGTGACGGATCGCCTCCTCGATCCCGGATAGTCGGAGGGACAGTTCGCTCACTTGGCCCTCCACTTTCGCCACCCTTTCATCGACCCGGAGCGCGCCAGCCGGCATTCCACGCCTCCTCAGGATACCGTCGTCCGAGGGGAATCCTCAAACGCGACGGTCCCAGGAGTGCGCACGAGAAAGGCCAGCGGAAAAGCTGATGAAAATCGCCGATCCCACCTGGGAGGTCGCAGAAACCTCACCGCGAGCGGGCGCCGGACGCGGCAAATTCTGCGTACCGCAAGGGTGCCCGGTTACGGGCCGAGAGCTTCGTCGACCGTCAGCACCTGCACCGGACCGAGGTTCAGCGAACGGATGCCTGGTTCGACGGTCCGGCGATCGCCTACCACGACGACCGCGAAGCGTGAGGGCTGGATGTACCGCTGTGCCGCCTGCTGGACGGCGGCGGCGGTGACGCCGAGTACGTTCGGCACGTATCGCTCGAAGTAATCGTCAGGCAGGCGATAGACGACGAGCTCCTCGAGTTGACGGGACAAGTCGGTGCTCGTTTCGAACTCCGCGGGGAAGCCGAGCGCGATGTAGTTCTTCGCCTTCGCGAGCTCCTCCGCGCCGATCGGCATGCGAATGCCTTCCAGCTCGTTGAAGAATTCGCGCACCGCTTCGGCGGTCTTGTCGGTCTGGACGCCGGCGGCGGCGACGAAGGGGCCGGCAGACAGCCGCATATCGAACGCGGAGCTTGCGCCGTAGGCGTAGCCGTGTTCCTCGCGCAGATTCTGATTCAACCGCGACGTGAACGAACCGCCGAGCGCGGTATTGAGCACGACGAGTGGAACATAGTCGCGCGTCGCTCGTGACACACCAACCCACCCGATTCGGATCTGGGACTGCGCGGCATCCGGCTTGTCCACGAGGTACACCTGCCGCCGCGTCAGCTGCGGCGCTTCCGGCACTGCCGACGCCTTCCTGAACCCGTTGGTCGTGGACCACGCGCCGAACTGCTCTTCGAGCCGTGACACGGCCGCATCCACAGTGACGTCGCCCACCACGATGAACGTGGCATTCGGCGGCTGGTAATACGTTGCATGAAACGTCCGCAGATCACTGCCGGTCAGTGCCTTGACCGTCGCGTCCGTTCCGATCAGTCCTGTGCCGTACCGCTGCTCGCGCCCGAAGACCAGGCGCGCAAAGGCCATCCCTGCAATCGATGCCGGATCGTCGCGTGCCTGCAGCAGCGCCGTCAGGCGGTCCTGTCTGAGCCGCTCGAGGTCGGCCGCCGGAAACGTCGGTCGCCGCGCGACGTCGGCCATGATCGCCAGCCCTTCGTTCAGCTCCTCGACGGGCACATTCAGCCGAATCGCCGACGCATCGAACCCGCTCGTCGTCGTCAGCGTCGCGCCGAGGAACTCCACGGCATCGGCAATCTCGAGAGCCGAGCGCGCGCCGGCGCCTTCATCGAGCATGGCGGCCGTCAGGCTGGCGGTGCCGAAACGGCCGGCGGGATCGTCGCCCGCGCCCGCGCGGACAACGAGACTGACCTGTACGATCGGCACCTCATGGGCTTCCACGACCCAGACGGCGATGCCGTTCGACAAGGCGCGCTTCTGAATCGACGGGAGGTTCAGTTGCGACGGTGGAGCAAGGGCCGGCGGCTTCGAGCGATCGGGCCGCTCCTGTGCGCCAGCGACGCTGCACACCGCAACCGCGATCGCGACGCAACCACGAAGACCACGACGATCGCGAAGCACGTTCGCGATCATCGTTGTGCCTCTGGTTCGACCATTAATTCCACTCTGCGATCGGCCGGCAGCCAACGGCGTATGGCAGCTTGGACATCGGCGGCTGATTGCGAGGTGTACCGCGCCAGGTCCTCCGCAAAGAAGTCGGGGCTGGCGCCGGCGAAATAGTACTGGTTCATCTGGTTCGCCTTGCCACCAAAGCCGCCGACGCGCTCCATGCTGCGGTAGAAGGACGCCTCGATCTGGTTGACCACGCGCTCGATCTCACGCGGGGTTGGCGGCTCACGGCGCAGGCGGTCGAGCTCCTCGTCGATCGCCTGCTGAATCTCGGCTGTCGTGTGTCCTGGCCGCGCGGTGGCGATGATCAGAAACGAGCCGCCGAGGGCGTCGGACTGTTGGAACGCGGCGACGTCCTGCGCCATCTGCGTCTCGTAGACGAGCCGCACGTACAGGCGTGAATTCTTGCCGTCGGCCAGCACCGACGCCGCGATGTCGAGCGCCGCCGATCCTGGCGCGTAGGCCCGGGGCGTCAGCCAGCCAAGATACAGCCGCGGCAGCCGCACCTGATCGGTGATGGTCTGTCGTGTGACTTCAGTGAGTCCGGCGGGCGGCGTGGCGACCGGCTGGACGGCCTGGCCTCGCGGAATCTCGCCAAACCACTTCTCGACGAGCGCGCGCGTTCGCGCAAGGTCGATGTCGCCGGCAATCACCAGGCTCGCATTGGTTGGCGCGTAGTACGTCTTGAAAAACGAAACGATGTCGTCGTGGCTTGCGGCGGTGAGGTCTTCCATCGAACCGATCGTCGGCCAGCTGTAGGGATGGCCCGCGGGCCACAGCATGCGATCCAGCTCGATCGACGCCATGCCGTAGGGCCGGTTCTCGTAACTCTGACGCCGCTCGTTCTTGACCACATCGCGCTGCCCGTCGACCCGCGCCGGTGTCATCGTCTCGAGCAAGTACCCCATGCGATCGGATTCGAGAAAGAGCGCCAGCTCCAGCGCGGTGGCGGGCAGATCGATGAAGTAGTTCGTGCGGTCGGTGTTGGTGGAGCCGTTGCTGCTGGCGCCAGCACCTTCGAGGAGCGTGTCGAACGCCCCCTCCGCCACGTGCGCGGATCCTTCGAACATCAGATGCTCGAACAGATGTGCGAGGCCGGTGCGGCCGGGCCGTTCGTTGGCCGAGCCGACGTGGTACCAGACGTTGACGCTCACCACTGGCACGCTCGCGTCGCGGTGGAGGATGACGTTCAATCCGTTCGGCAGCGTGAATTGTTCGTAGGGAACCGTCAGCGACCGCGCGGGCGGCGACTGACCGCCGACCGGCAGCGCGGCGAGTGCAACGAGCGTCAGCGCGAGGCGGAGCCGCATGCGCGTGTCCTGTCGTGAGTGTACAATGTGCGATTCCTGATGGCACAACCGCTGGTTGCGGTCGTGATGGGCTCGTCGTCCGATTGGGAGACGATGAGGCACGCGTCCGAGACGCTCGACCGCTTCGGCGTCGCACACGAGCGGCACATCGTCTCGGCCCATCGGACGCCGACCTGGATGGCTGAGTTCGCTACCGGAGCCGAGGCGCGCGGCATCGAGGTGATCATCGCAGGGGCCGGCGGCGCCGCGCACCTGCCGGGGATGGTGGCTTCGCACACGGCGCTGCCAGTGCTCGGCGTGCCGATTCAGAGCGCTGCGCTGCAGGGGCTCGATTCCCTGTTGTCGATCGTGCAGATGCCGGGCGGCGTCCCGGTTGGCACACTCGCCATCGGCAAGCCGGGTGCGATCAACGCGGGGCTGCTGGCCGTCGCGATCCTCTCCAACTCGCGTCCCGACCTTCGCGCGCAGCTCCGCGCCTTCCGGAGCGAGCAGACCGAGCACGTCCGCCAGGAACGCCTGCCGTGACTCCGCCTTCGCCGGACGGCTTCGCCGCGCAGGCTCGACCTGCGTCTCGCCGCGTCATCGGTCCGGGTGCGGTACTGGGCGTGCTCGGCGGCGGCCAGCTTGGCCGTATGTTCGCCATCGCCGCCCGACGGATGGGATACCGCGTTCATTCGTTTTCGCCGGATGACGACTCGCCGGCGGGCCAGGTGGCGGATGTCGAGGTGACCGCGTCGTACGACGATCTGGATGCGCTGCGCACGTTCGCGGGCGGCGTCGACGTGGTGACGTTCGAGTTCGAAAACGTGCCGATCGACGCTATCGACGCCGTCGAGGCGCTCGTGCCTGTGCGGCCGTCGGCGATGGCGCTCCACACCGCGCAGCAGCGCGCCCGCGAGAAGATGTTCCTGGCCGATCGCGGCGTACCGACCGCGCCGTTTGCCGCCGCCGCCACGCTCGACGAGCTGTGGGACGCGGTGGCGCGCGTCGGCACGCCTGCCGTGATCAAGACCGCGGCGTACGGCTACGACGGCAAGGGGCAGCACAAGGCGATGACGCCGGCCGACGTCGAGCACATCTGGACGGCCATCGGCCATCAGGAGGCGGTGGTCGAGAAATTCGTCACGCTGCAGGCGGAGATCTCGGTCGTCGCGGCGCGTGGCCTCGACGGGACGATCGTGCAGTTCCCGCCGTTCGAGAACCGTCACCGCAACCACATCCTCGACCTGACGACGGTGCCGGCGGCAATCACGCCGGCGATCGCGCGTCAGGCCGCCGAGATCACGCGCGCCGTGGTCGACGAGCTCCAATACGTCGGCGTCTTGTGTGTCGAATTCTTCGTGAGTACCGACGGCGAGCTGCTCGTCAACGAGCTGGCGCCGCGCCCGCACAATTCGGGGCATCTGACGATCGACGCGGCGGCCACGAGCCAGTTCGAGCAGCAGGTGCGCGCGATCTGCGGCCTCCCACTCGGCGCGGCCGACATTCCCCGCCCCGCGGCGATGGCCAACCTCCTGGGCGACCTCTGGATCGGCGGCGAGCCGAACTGGGTGGCCGCCTGCCGCTTCGGCGACGTGAAACTGCATCTCTACGGCAAGAACGAGCCGCGCCCCGGCCGGAAGATGGGGCACCTCACGGCGGTCGCCGGGACCGTTGCCGAGGCCCAGGATCGGGTGATCGCAGCCCGAGACGCGTTGTTGATCTAGGGAACCAAATTCAAGGTGTGCACCGCCGGGCCGGGGAGAAACGGTGTGGGGTCGCCCGCGAGCCAGGCGGCGTGCGAATTCGCGTAGAACGGCGACAGCGGGTGGCCGCTCTGGCCGGTCGGCATCTGCATGATCCCCTCGGCCTCAAGGCCGGGTGAGACGACCATCCGCTCGGACGCGCCAATCGCCCCCCAGTGCACGCGTGGCGTATAGAGATCCCCGGGCAGCGGTGACTGCGGCATGTCGAGCCAGCGTCCGGCAAACGGGATTGCAGGAGAGAGCGGATGGCGGTACGCCACCTGGTTGTACTCCGACCAGATGCGGTCGCGCAGCGTCCCGCGATGGTTGCGCATCGCCTGCGCGATGGTGTCGTCGACGGCATCGAGCAGCATCTCCTGCCACGTGGCGTACTGCGGGTCGAGCAGATGGGGCGGCTGCTCCGTGGCGAGCCGCCAGATCGCCGCGTCGCGGCGGCGGATGGCCCTGTAGTCGAAGGCGGGATCCGCGTCGTAGCACTCGGCCAGTACGAATGCTGTGATGCGCTCCGAGAGCAGCTCCCGGAAGGCCCGCGTCATCCGGTACGCTGCGGAATCGGCCGCCGCCTGACCCGACCAGCCGCGATCGAGAATGTCCCGCAGCGCCGTGCGCCCGGCGTCGGTGCCAACCGCGTCTGGCGTGAGCGTCTCGAGCAGCAGCGTGCGCCAGCGCATCAGGAAGTCGGCGCCCGTGTCGAGCTGAATGGCGAGCAGATCACGGGCGGCGAACCGCTCGCGTGCCATCAGACGGTCGCGGATGATGCGTGCCCGGGATCCGATCTCGTAGCTGCCATCACCGAGCCGCGCGAGCATCTGGCCGTCGACCATGCGTGCGTTGGCGGTCCAGAGCCGGCCGTTCGCCGGATCGATGACCCGCGGATACTCCGCGTCGTCGAGCCAGCCGTCCCATCCGCGGGTGCCGTCCGCCCACGACGCGGGCAGCCGGCCATCGATGCCGATGCGACGGGGAATCGATCCGTAGACGCTCCAGCCGATCCGGCCGCTCCGATCGACGACGACGATGTTCTGGCCCGGGGCGCCGACGCCGTTGGCCTCGTCCAGCGCCTGGTCGAGCGTGCGCACGGTCTCCAGCGGCGTGATCGACACCGCGAGGCGCTCGGCCGCGTGCGGCACCCAGCGGTACGCCCGCGGACGGCCGCGATGATCGGGCTCGAGCACGGGTCCCCAGATCGTCCAACGCACCTCCTGGCGGTCGGGCGCGTCACCGGCAATCTCGATGACTTCGTCGTGCCGCTCGAACGTACGCCATCCGTCCGGCGTGCGGTACTGGTTCGGGCGCGAGGGATCGACCTCGAGCAGGACGATGTCGCTCCAGTCGGCATAGCTGTTCGTAAATCCCCACGCGATGTGCGTGTTACTGCCAACGACAACCGCGGGGACGCCGGCAAGCATGACGCCGGTCATGCGGTGCGGCATCTCGGGCGTGGACGGATCCGGCCACTCGAGCGAGGCACGATACCACGTGTTCGGCACGCGGATGGTGAGGTGCATGTCGTTGGCGAGAAGCGCCGCGCCGTTGGTCGTCAGTCGACCGGCGACGGCGAAGCTGTTGCTGCCGAGCGCCCCGTCGTCATCAAAGGGCCTTCCTGTATCTCGATGCCGATGTCGCCCGTCGAAGAAGACTCGCTGGAAGTCGGGCCGCTCCTCCTCGTCGCGCGGGCGTCGCGGCGCGTTCCGGCGCTTCGCTCGCAGGTTGTACACCTCCGGCCCAGGAATCGGCGGGACAGCGAACGCTGGTCCGACGATCGGCGCATCCCACTCGGACCCGAGCGGCGCGAGGAACTCGGCCATCGGCGCCGGCAGCACGTCGTGCATGGTGGCGAGCGTGGCCTCGTACGAGCCCTCGTCATCCTGGAGCGTGACGAACATCGACAGAATCACCAGCACCGTGTCCTCGGGCGTCCATCGGGCCGGCATCTGCCGCAGTACGAGGTACTCGAACGGGGGCGCGCCAAGCGCTTCGAGTCCCGCGTTGACGCCGCCGGCATACGCGTCGAGGACCGCGCGGTCGTGCCCGCCGAGCAGCTCCACGGTGCGTCGGGCCACGGCGCGGAATCGATGGAGACGAATCTCTCGATCGAGCGGGAGCGCGCGAGCGCCGACCAGCGCCGACAGCTCGCCGGCCGCACGGCGCCGCGCGAGATCCATCTGAAAGAAACGATCCTGCGCGTGCAAGAAGCCGGTGGCGCGCGCGGCGTCGACGCGGCTGCGCGCGCGAATCGTCGGAATGCCGAGCCCGTCTCGCGTGATCGTGACCGGTGCCGTGAGCCCTGGTACACGCCGCTCGCCGTCGAGCGGTGGCAAGCTGCCGCGCAGCTGCGCCCGCCCCCAGAGGAGGGCCGCGGCTGTCGCCGCGAGCAGCACGACCAGCAGCACCGTGAGAATACGGAGGACCCGCCGCATGACGCGATCCATCTTAGCGGCAAGGTACAATGCCGCGCTGATGCCGACACGCTACGGCACTTCTCCCTGGCTGCACCTGTCGCCTCCCTCCCGAGTGCCCTCGTTCCCGCGGTATCGCGGCGCGCGCACCGCCGACGTCGTGATTGTGGGTGGCGGTTTGACCGGATGTGCCGCGGCGTACCTGTGCGCGAACGCGGGGCTCACCACGATCCTGCTGGAGCAGCATCGGATCGGGCAGGCACGGACCGCGCGCGGCACCGGCCTGCTGACGGCCGAGCCGGGACCGTCGTTTCGTGACGTGGTCGCCGCGCACGGACTCCGGTCGGCGCGACGCGTGTTCGAGGCGTGGCGCCGCGGCGCGCGCGAGGGGACCGCGTTGCTGCGCCGGCTTCGCATCGCGTGTGCGCTCGATCCGCGCGACACGATCGTGGCGGTCCGACGCGACGAGGAGAAGCTCCTGCGCCGCGAGCTCGCCGCCCGCCGCGAGGCAGAGCTCGATGCCGTCTGGCTGACGCAGCGGCAAGTGCAGGCGCGGATGCGCATCGAGGCGGTGGGCGCGCTCAAGACCGGCGACGGCTTTGTGCTCGACCCCTATCGCGCGTGTATCGGGCTTGCCGCCGCGGCTGCCGCGCGCGGTGCCGCCTGCTTCGAGCGCTCGCGGGTCGAGAAGGTCACGTTCACGCGTCGCTATGCCGACGTGATCGCCGACGGCGGGAAGATCCGCACGAAGAAGGTCATCGTGGCGACGGGCACCGCGACCGCCGAATTCAAAGCCCTGCGGCGGCACTTCACGCAGCGCGAGACGTATCTCGTCCTGACGGCGCGGATGCCGGCCGCCATGCGGCGGCAAGTGGGCGATCCGCGCGGCCTCTTGACCGACTTGCACACGCCGCCACATCACGTGCGCTGGATGGGTGACGACCGATTGATGATCGTCGGCGGCGACCAGAACGAAACGCCGCTTCGAACGCGGGCAGCAGTCGTGCTGCAGCGCACGAACGCGTTGATGTACGAGCTCCTCAAGATGTATCCCGCCATCTATGGGCTACAGCCGGAGTACGGCTGGGACACGTCGTACGGACGGGCCGCCGACGGATTGATGTACATCGGTGCGCACCGCAACTTTCCCCATCATCTCTTCGCCCTTGGGGACCGGGCCGTGAGCGTGACCGGCGCGTTCGTCGCGGCGCGGATCCTGCTTCGCGCCGTGCAGGAGACGCCCGACCCGGCGGACGAGGCCTTCAGTTGGATGAGATGACCCCGGCGAACGGGCCGGTCGACATCCTGGCCTTCGGTCCACACCCCGACGACATCGAGATCGGCATCGGCGGCACGCTGGCCAAACATGCTTCGCTTGGCCATCGCGTAGCGCTCTGCGACGTCACGGCGGGCGAGATGGGGAGTAACGGCACCGTCGAGGAGCGGCTGGCCGAGGCCGAGCAGGCACGCCAGGTCCTCGGCGCGGTGTGGCGCACGAATCTCCGCCTGCCCGATCGCGGCATCGGCGCGCCCGATCACACGCGGATCGCGGCGGAGATCGTGCGCCGCGCGCGCCCGCGCGTCGTCGTGCTCCCGCACTGGTCCGATCGACACCCTGATCATGTGGCGGTCAGTCAGTTGCTGACAGAGGCGGTCTTCAGTGCAGGGCTGCGGCGCTACCCCGCGGCGGGCGACGCCTGGAGGCCCGAGGCCGTCTGCTACTACTTCATCAACGATTCGGCGCCGCCCTCATTCGTCGTCGACGTGAGCGAGCACTACGAGATCAAGCGGCGCGCGATGGCGTGCCACGCGAGCCAGTTTCGGCCGGCCGGCACCGGCGCGGTGCCGACGCGGTTGACGAGCGCCCGGTTTCGCCAGCTCATCGAGAGCCGGGACGCACAGTTCGGCGCGCAGGCGGGTGTGGCCTTCGCGGAGGGGTTCGTCATGCGTCAGCCGGTCGTCCGGGCGCACCTGCTGCCGGACGGGGACTCTCGATGAACATCGGCATCGTCTGCTATGCGTCGGTCGGCGGCAGCGGCATCGTGGCGACCGAGCTCGGCAAGGCGCTCGCCCGGCGCGGGCATCAGACGCACTTCATCAGCACCGAGACGCCGTTCCGGCTCGGCGAGTTTCAGGCTGGGCTCGCGTTTCATCAGGTGCTGACGCCGACGTATCCGCTCTTCCGCGAGCCGCAGTACCTCCTGTCGCTGGCGAACAAGATCGTCCAGGTGGCGCGAGAGTCGCATCTGGACATCATTCACGCGCACTACGCGGTGCCGCACGCGACCGCCGCATTTCTCTCGCGGCAAGTCCTCGCCAACACGGGCGATGGTCCGGCCCCGCGCGTCGTGACGACGCTCCACGGCACCGACATCACGCTCGTCGGGAACGATCCCTCGTATTCGCGCATCGTCGCCTTTTCGATCGAGCAGTCGGACTTGGTGACGGCGGTCTCGGAGAGCCTTCGCGCGTCGACGTATGCGGAGCTCGGCGTGACGCGCGAGATCTCGGTGATCCCGAACTTCCTGGACTGCGCCATCCATCGGCGCCAGGACCTGCCCGAGCTGCGACGCCGGTTCGCCGGCGGCGACCCGCACGTCAAGATCGTGACCCATGTCTCCAACTTCAGGCCCGTCAAGCGGATCGATGCCGTGCTGCGGATCTTCGACCGCATTCGGCGCGCCGTGCCGTCGCGACTCCTGCTCGTCGGCGACGGGCCCGAAATCGGCACGGCGCACCGCATCGCCCGCGAGCTCGGGACTACCGAGCTGCTCCACGTCCTCGGTGCGCAGGAGGAAGTCGTGCCGCTCCTGTCGGTCAGCGATCTGTTCCTGCTGCCGTCGGCACAGGAGAGCTTCGGCCTTGCCGCGCTCGAGGCGATGGCGTGCGAGGTGCCGGTCGTCGCCTCGCGGGTCGGCGGGCTCCCCGAAGTGATCGAGCACGGCGTCACCGGGTACCTCCATCCGCCAGAGGCAACCGACGAGATGGCCGCGAGCGCGGTCATGTTGCTGACCGACGAGGCCCGCCATCGTGCGGTCGCAACCGCCGCCTGCCGCCACGTGCGGGTGCACTTCTGCGTCGAACGTGTGGTGCCGATGTACGAGGAGTGCTACCTGAAGCTGGCCGGTAGTCGGTAGCCGGTACGCGGCCGCCTTACTGCGCGCCGCCTCTCCCTGGCGGCTGGATGCTCTGGCGCCAGCCTTCCACGTCGAACCGGATGAGCCACGCTCTGAAGCCGCTCATGTCCGTGAAGTGGTGCGGCACGCCGGGTGGCACGTAGAGGAGATCGCCGGCATGGACGGTCCTCGCGGTGCCATTCCGGATCGTCATCGCGCCGTTTGCCTGGACGATCTCGCCGTCGGTGCGCGCCACGGCTTCGCCAGCGGTCACGAGCCACAGGTCAGCGGTTTCCTCATGCGTCGCCGGGGGATCGCCCGGATTGACGATGCGGACGTTGGCGCTGATGTTGGCGGGACCGTTGAAGATTCGTGAGTTGATCCGTTTGAGCCGCTCGTTTTCCGTTCCATCGCGCCTCGATGTCGGCGGACGTCCAGAACAGTGTCTTGTCGGTGGCCAGGCGCGGCACCGGCGGTGCCGCGCCGCGTCCCCGCCCTGCGTCCTGACCGCCGGCCGCGACGCCGGCTCCTGCGGCAGCGGCAATCACGATGAGGAGGGCGAACGTCTTGCTGCGCATGGTGCCTGAGTCTCCTTCCGTTGGCGGTCTACGTCGTGAGCCACCGATCTGTCACCGGTGCAAGTGACGGGCGATTGCCGGCTACGTAAACGGCGCCAATTTCTTGAACGTCGCCAGCACCCACTTGAACCCATCGGGGTCGGTCACGGTCGCCACTCGATCACCCCAGGGCTTGTCCTCCGCCTCTTCCACCCCGGCGCCAGCCTGCCGCGCGCGCGCCAGCGCCCGGTCGACGTCGTCGACGTACGTGTAGAGGGCTGCCATGCCGCTCGTCGCGGCGGCGGCATCCCCTCTCCGAATCAGCATCACGACTGCGTGGCGGTGCCACATCTCGGCGTAGCGGAGCTGGCCGTCGCCGTCGAGAAGCGTCACGCCGCGGGTGAACCCGAAGGCGCGCTCGAGGAATTCGACCGACGCCGCCACATTCGCCACGGCGAGATAGCTGTTGACGGCCTGCATGCCCGGTGCGAGACCGCTGTCGACCGGTAGGGTCCGACGCGCGCCGGACGGGGCGGGGATGCGGACGCGCGACCTGGACGCCCGCGTCCGACGCACCGGACCCCGAGGGGTGTGTCGGTGGCTTCGTTTGGCGTGTCGTTTACGCGCCATGGATGCGATTCGAGCGGGGCGATTGTACCAGCGCCCCTGGACGAAATCGTAATCCGCTGTCTAAGAATGCGACATGCCCTGTCACCGAAAATTCACCGCGCTCGCCCTAGCGCGTGCGGCATAAAATCAGCATCTCCCCAGGGTATCCGCATGGTGCGAGAAAACTGGCAGGTCGAACATGTCCTGCGACGTGCGGCCTTCGGGCCGAGCGCCACGGAAATCCGTCGCTTCGAGACGGCCCCTCCGTCTTCTGTCGTCGACTTCCTCATCGAGTACCAGCGGCAACCCGACGACGTCGATGCGTCGATCGGCCGGCCCGAGTACGTCAGCGTGACGACGCGCGGCGGCGCGTTCGCGCCGGACACGAATATCGAGGACGCCCGTCAGCGGTGGTTGTTTCGCATGATCCATTCCGAGCGCCCCCTGCAGGAGAAGATGGCGCTCTTCTGGCACAACCACTTCGCCACCGCGTACAGCAAACTCGCGGGATTCGCAGGCGCCTTGCAGGGCACGAAGATGATGGTGGAGCAGATCGAGTTGTTCCGCCAGCATGCCCTGGCCAGTTTCCAGACGCTGTTGTTCGACGTTGCGCGCAATCCGGCGATGGTCGTGTGGCTCGACGGCCGGACGAATTTCCGGGCGCGCCCGCAGGAAAACTTCGCCCGCGAGATCATGGAGCTGTTCACGTGGGGTGTCGGCAACTACACGGAGCAAGACGTCTACGCCGCAGCCCGCGTGTTCACGGGCTGGAACCTGCAGCGAGTGCCAGCCAACGGGAACAACAACGACGCGAGCACGTCGTACCAATTCCTCTATAACCCGGAACAGCACGACACGTCGGCGAAGACATTCACTTTTCCCATCTATGCCAATGGTGACCGCACGATTCCGGCGCGTTTAGCCGCTGACGGCATGCGTGACGGCACGGATTTCATCGCGGCGCTGGCGCGGCACCCGGAGACGGCGCGGCGTCTCGCCGGCAAGCTGTGGCACTTTTTCGTGACCGACCTACGCCCTCCGGATCCCGCATTCGTCGAGGCCGTCGCGGGCGAGTACATGCGCAGCAACACCGAGATGAAGCCGGTCGTCCGGTACATCCTCAGCTCGCACTGGTTCAACGACCCGGGCGTCTGGTTCACCCGCTACTCCTGGCCGGTCGAGTTCGTCGTCCGCGCCGTCCGCGAGATGGGGTGGACGGGGTTCTCGGTGGACACCGCGCGGACGCCGCTGACGAACATGGGGCAGACGCTCTTCGAGCCGCCTGACGTGGCCGGCTGGGCTCTGGGCGCCGACTGGTTTTCGACCGGCACGATGCTCGCGCGAATGAACTTTGCGGCGACCCTTGCCGCGAACCAGCGGTTCAACCTGACGCGCACGGCCGGGGCCGCGCGCGTGTCGCCCGATCAACTCATCGATTATTTCCTGTTCGAGCGGCTGTCGCCCGCGCCGTTCGAGCTCGGGCCGTACCGCGAGCTGCTGGCGTACGCCAATACCGCCAACCCGTGGACCGGATCGGATGCCCAGGTGAACCAGAAGGCGGCCGGCCTGGCCAGGCTGATCGTTGGCTCGGCCGAATACCAATTCGTGTGAGACGCTGATGGCACAGATCACCAGGCGCGAGTTCATCCGTGACGGCGTGGCGGCGTTCACCGTCAGCTTCGCCGCGCCGGCGTTTCTGAGCGACATCGCGCTCGCGCAAGGCGTGCGCAGCCGGAACCTCGTCGTCGTCTATCTGAGCGGCGGCAACGACGCGCTGAGCACGGTGATCCCCTATCAGGATCCGTTCTATTTCAGCCGGCGTCCGGCGATTGCCGTGCCGGTCGGACAGGTGCTGCAGATAGGGAGCGATTCGAACAAGAAAGCGCTCGGCCTCCATCCGCGCCTCACCGGCGTACAAACGATCTTCAACGAGGGCCGGCTCGCCGTCGTGCAACGGACCGGGTATTCGAACTCGAGCCGCTCGCACTTTCAGGGCCTCGACGTCTGGGGCACGGCGACTCCGGGCAGTCCGAGCGGGTCGGGATGGCTCGGCCGATACCTCGACACACTGCCGCCTCCGGTCGACGTGCTCTCAGCTTGGAACACGTCGCGTGAGACCCCGCGAGCGCTCATCGCGCGCACCGTCGGTGTGCCTTCGATTCCCGACGCGCGGACCTACAGCTTGGCCAGCCCAAACAGCGGCACGGAAGCATTGAACGAGCGAGCCGCCGCGACGCGCATCGCCTCGCACGTGCCCGTGGACCGTCCGCACCTGTCCTTTGTCAATGGGTCGATCAACGGCGCACTCGACACGCTCGACCGTGTCGGCTCGGTGAATTCATATGTGCCGACCGCGACCTATCCGAACAACGGGTTCGCGCAGGCGCTGCGGACTGTCGCCGCGTCGATCGTCCGTGGCCTCGGCACTCGGGTCTTCTGGGTGCAGACGGGCGGCTTCGACACCCACGCCGGGCAGGGGACCGCGGGTGGCGGCGCGTACGCGACGCTGATGAGCACCTTCAGCGACGGCCTGTTCGCCTTCTACAGCGATCTGCGGAACCAGGGCCTCCTCAACGACACGCTGATCCTCCAATTCTCCGAATTCGGCCGCCGCATCGGCGAGAATGGCAGCCAGGGGACCGACCATGGCGCCGCGGGCGTCATGATGGCGGTCGGCGGGGCGGTGCGGGGGGGAATCTACGGGACGGCAGCGTCGCTCGATCCCAATCCGGCCAATTCGACGCTCGAGAACAACGGCACTGATGTGCGGTACGAAACCGATTTCCGCGCCGTCTACGCCAGAGTGCTCGACGGCTGGCTCGGCGCCGATTCGGACGCCATCCTGGGGGGCAACTTCCGCGCCGGCGCTCCAGCGATCATCTGACGAACTGCACGCACTTTACACACGTACGAGCTTGCGAATTGAGGTATTTGTAGTGCGTGGGGATTCCATCAGGTCGTAAACTCGTCAAATCGTCGGTCGCGGTTGCCGCGGCCGCGGCTGCGCTCGTGTGTGGCCTGCCGGGCCTTCAGGCCGCTCGCCAGGATTCCGAGGAGGCGCGCCGGGTTCGCGAGGCGGCGACGGTATTCGGCGAGATCATGAACGCCGAGGACAACGCGATTCCGCGCGCCATCCTCGGCAAGGCCGAGGCGATTGCCGTCTTTCCGAGCACGGTGCGGGCCGGCTTCATTATCGGCGGCATGCGCGGCCGCGGGGTCATCAGCGCGCGCACGGAGGGCGGCTGGTCGGCTCCCGGCTTTCTCACGCTGACGGGCGGCAGCGTCGGGCTGCAGATCGGCGGCCAGGCCGCCGACATCGTTCTCGTCGTCAACAATCGGCGCGGCCTCGAGAATCTCGTGTCGAATCAGTTCACGCTCGGCGCCGATGCGGCGGTGGCCGCCGGGCCGGTCGGGCGCGACGCGAAGGCGGCGACCGACATCCAACTGCGCGCCGAAATTCTCAGCTACTCGCGCGCGCGCGGGCTGTTCGCGGGCGTGACCGTCGGCGGCAGCACGGTCAGGCCCGATCGTGATGCCAATGAGCGCTTCTATGGCACGCGGCTGGAGACCTCGCAGATCATCTTCGGCTCCCCGCCCAGCACCCCGGCGCCCGTGCCGCTGTGGCTGGAAGCGCTGAATCGCTACACGCGCTGATTCTCAGCAGTTGAAGTGCAGGCCGAGGCGCACGGTGCGCGGCGCCACCGTATGTGTACGGATGTCGTCAACGCCATCCGCGGGATCGCCGGGCAACCGCGATCGGTAGAAGTAATCGATATCGCTGTCGCGCCGAAACGCTCACCCGTAAATAGCGCGCAGGGCCGGCTCCAGGAGCGGGTACCGGAACTCGAAACCGAGCGCACGCGCCTTGTCGGGAAGGACGCGCTGCCCGGTCAGTGCGACGTCGGCCATCTCGCCGAGCGCCAGTCGCACCGCGAAGGCCGGCGCCGGGAAGAATGCCGGCCGGCGCAGGACGCGTCCCAGCGTCCGCGCGAGCTCGAGATTAGTGACCGGATCCGGTGCGGTGGCGTTCAGCGGGCCGGAAACGGCTGTATTCGTCAACGCCCAGACGGTCAGCGCTGTCCAGTCGTCGCGATGGATCCAGGACACGTACTGTCGCCCCGATCCAATCGGCCCTCCTACGAACAACCGAAACGGCAGGGCGAAGCGCGGCAGCGCGCCGCCGTCGCCCGCCAGGACGAGGCCGTTGCGGAGGAGCACGACGCGTGCCTCCGGGCCCGCCGCGCGCGCTTCCTTCTCCCACGCGGTGCCGAGGTCCGCGAGGAACCCGGAGCCGGCGCCGCTCTCCTCGGTGAGCGGCTCGTTGCCGTGCGCACCGTAGATGCCGACGGCCGACGCGTTCACGAGCACCGGCGCAATGCGCCGCCTGCTTTTCAGCGCCGCGACGAGTGAGCGGGTGACGTGCACGCGGCTGTTCCACATGGCGCGCTTGTGCGCGCTCGTCCAGCGCTTGCTGATTGACGCCCCCGCCAGATTGACGACGGCATCGGCATCGTCCAGCGCGGGGGCCCACGCCGTGATTGGCCCATAGGGGTCCCAACGCACGTGATGGCTTCGGGTTGGCTGCCGCGTCAGGACAGCGACGGTGTGGCCGTCGCGCTGGAGGCGGTCGACGAGCGCCGATCCAAGGAATCCGGTACCGCTGGCCACGATGATGCGCATGGGTGGGCATGGTACCGGCTCGGCCGTTCAATCCGAAACTTGACACGGAGCGGGCGCCGACGGTATTAACTAACTAGTTGGTTAACATGGTCGGCCGCAAGAAGCGCCCGCGCCGCGACTCTCAGACGGCGGTCTTCCGGGCGGCCGCCGCGGAGTTCGCCGAGCGCGGCTTCGAGGCCGCTCGCGTCGATCGCATCGCCCAGCGCGCTCGCGTCAACAAGGCGATGCTCTACTACCACTTCCGCAGCAAAGAGGGCCTCTACCTCGAGGTGTTGCGCGACATGTTCCGCGCCGTCGCGCTCCGGACTCGCGCGATTGCCGACGGCGCCGACGCCGCCGACGTCAAACTCGACATCTGGATCGCCGCTATCGTCGGGGAAGCCGCAGCCCGTCCGTGGTTCCCGCCGATCATGCTGCGCGAGCTCGCCTCGGGCGCCCCACACATCGATGAAGCGACGTTCACGATGATGAACGACGTGTATCTGGCCGTGCGCGATGTGATCGTGCAGGGACAGCAGGACGGGACGTTCCGCGACGCCGATCCGCTGCTCACGTACTTCATGATCCTCCCCTCTATCCTGATCTTCTTTCCGCGCCAGCGCGTGATCGCCCAGCGCAAGAGCCTCCACGGATTGGCGGCAGCGGCGCCGCGCGCGACCGACGAATTCATCCGGCACGTGCAGCGATCGGCACGCGCCATGTTGAGGAACGACACGTGACGACGAACAGAGCGTGGTGGATGGTGAGCGCCGCGCTGGCCCTTGGAGGATGTGACGCTCCAGAGCCTTCGAACGCGATTCGTGTGTCAGGGCACGTCGAGGCCACGGAGGTGCAACTGGCGCCGGAGGTGGGCGGGCGTCTGCTGGAGCTCAGGCCCGCCGAGGGCGACCGCGTCGCCGTGGGCGACGTGGTCGCGCGCCTCGACACGCGCGACATCGAACTCCAGCAGGCGCGCGCCCGTGCCGAGCGTGCCGCCGCCGCCGCGCAGTTGCGGTTCCTGCAAAGGGGCGCGCGCACCGAAGACGTGCGTCAGGCGCGTGCGCAGGCCGATGCGGCGGCGGCGGAAGCCGCGGCTGCAGCCGCCGAGCTCAAGTCGGCCGAGACGGATCTGGCACGGTTCGAGGCGCTGTGGGCCGCCAACGCCGGCTCACAAAAACAACGCGACGATGCGCAGGCGAGGGTGGACGTCGCGCGGGAGCGCGTGCGCGGTGCCCGGGAGCGGATCGATGCGGCGCGGGAAGTGGTGGCTCGCCTCGAGGCGGGAGCGACCCGTGAGGAGATCGACGTCGCGCGGGCCGGGGTGGCCGTGGCCGATGCACAACTCGCGGTGCTCGAGAAAGCGCGCACCGACGCCCTAGTTGTCTCGCCGGTGGCGGGCGTCGTGACCGGACGGCTGTTCGAGACGGGCGAAGTCGTGGCGCCGCGCATGCCTCTCCTCGTGGTGACCGATCTCGACCACGCGTGGGCCAATCTGTTCGTCCCCGAGCCACTCATTCCGCGTGTGGCCATCGGCCAGGAGGCGACGATCCTGACCGATGCCGGCGACCGTATGCCGGGGAAGGTCACCTACATTTCGCCGCAGGCGGAGTTCACGCCGAGGAACGTCCAGACGGCTGACGAGCGCGCGCGGCTCGTCTATCGCATCAAGGTGTCGGTCGACAACCGTTCGGGCACGTTGAAGGTGGGCATGCCGGTCGACGCGGAGCTGAATCTCCCATGAACGAGGCGGCCATCGAACTCGCCGGTGTGGTCAAGCGCTACGGCGCGACGCGCGCCCTCGACGGCGTGACCGTCGACGTCCGCCGCGGCGAGATGTTTGGGCTCCTTGGATCGGACGGCGCCGGCAAAACGACCGCCATTCGGTTGATGTGCGGCTTGCTGCGTCCCGACGCCGGCCACGTTCGCGTCCTCGGGCGCGATCCCGTGGACGAACATCGGCAGATGACCGCGCGTGTCGGGTATCTCTCGCAGCGCTTCAGCCTGTACGGCGATCTCACGATCGATGAAAACGTCGCCTTCTTTGCCGAAGTGCACGGCGTTCGCGACTACCGGCCACGCTGCGATCAGCTCCTGGGGATGACGCAGCTCGCGCCGTTTCGCGGCCGGCTCGCGGAGCGGCTGTCAGGCGGCATGAAGCAGAAACTGGCGCTCGTCTGCACGCTCGTCCACGAACCGGACCTGCTTCTGCTCGACGAGCCAACCACGGGGGTCGATCCTGTCTCGCGGCGTGAGTTCTGGAAGCTCCTGTCGGAGTTCCTGGCCCAGGGCATCACGATTCTCATGTCCACGCCGTACCTGGACGAGGCGGAGCGCTGCACACGCGTGGCGCTGCTGCACGAAGGGCGGCTGCTGGCCTGCGACGACCCGTCGCGGCTGCGTGCCGCGGCCGGCGCCACGGTGTCACTGGAAGACGTGTTCATCAACCTGCTCGAGAAACAGGTCGTGTCATGACTGTCAAGACCACGAAGGCGAATTCAGCCACACAGGACACGAAGGCCGCGAAGGCTGCGCAGGCCGTTCGGGCGCCCGGCCTGCTGCGCACGCCGCCGTCGGCGGCGCGGTCGAACGGCGTGGCCTTCGCGATCTTCGTGTCCTTCGTGGTTGTTCGTCTTTGTATCCTCGCCAGCACCGCAGCGGCGCAGGATCGCATCCCGCTGCGACTCTCGTTGGACGACGCGCGTATGCGGGCGGTGGCGGCAAGCCATCGCCTGGCGGAGGCGCGGGCGCGGGCCGCGGCCGCAGACGAGGCTGTCGCGATCCGCGAGGCCGCCGATCGTCCGATCGTCGCGTTCCTTGGGAGCTACACCCGGACCAATCACGTCCTGGAATTCGTGGTGCCCACGCCGGGCGGCGTGCCGCGCGTGCTGTATCCGGACGTGCCCGACAAGTACGCGACGCGCCTGGATTTGCAGTGGCCGATTTACAGCGGCGGACGCACCGACGCGCTCGAGCGCGCGGCGCGGGCCGAGGCATCGGCGGCAGCGGCCGACGTGGCGACCGCCCAAGCCGATCTGCGGCTCGAGGTGACGCGCGCGTTCTGGGCGCTCGTCACGGCCCGCGCCACCGTCGGCGTGCTGGCGCAGAGCCTTACCCGGGCCGAGGCGAACGTGGGCGACGTGCGGGAGCGTTTCAAGGCCGGGCTGATTCCGCCCAACGAGATCGCGTCGGCCGAGGCGCAGCAGGCGCGCCAGCGCGTGCTCCTCATCGAGGCCCGGAATCAGCGCGAGATCGCCTCGGCGGAGCTGGCGCGGCTGATCGGCGTCGACCTGCTCCAGCCGATCGAATCGGTCGAGTTGCTCGAGGCGCCGCCCGCAGCGTCGTCGCCGCTCGCAGGGCTCCTGGCCGGAGCGCGGGGGATGCGCAACGAGCGGCGATCGCTCGAGCAGCGCATCGAGGCTGCGGAGTTTCAGCGTGCGGCGGCCGATGCGGGGCGCCGTCCCACCATTGCGGTGACCGGAGGAGTCGACTACGCGCGCCCGAACCTGCGGATTTTCCCAGTTGCCCGACGGTGGGACGACTCGTGGGATGCCGGCATCGCCGTTCGCTGGCCGCTGTGGGATGGCGATCGCGTACGCACGGAAGCGGCACAGGCCGGCCGTCTCGTCGACGCCGCGCGGCAGCGGCTCGCCGAATTCGACTCGGTGCTCGCGCTCGAGGTCCAGCAGCGGCTGCTCGAGCTCGAGTCGGGCCCGAGCGCTGTTGCTGCCGCCGACGAGGGCGTACGCGCCGCCGCCGAGGCGCGCCGCGTCGTCACCGAACGCTACCGTGCCGGCGTCGCCGCGCAGACGGAGGTGCTCGACGCCGACCTGGCCCTGCTTCAGGCCGAGCTCGATCGGACGCGGACGTTTGCGTCGATTCGCCTTGCCGAGGCGCGCCTCGACCGCGCGCTCGGACGATGAATGCGATCGAAGTCGAGCAGCTCACGCGGCGTTTCGGCGCCTTCGTCGCGGTCGACCGTCTGAGCTTCGACGTCCGACAGGGAGAGATCTTCGGCTTCCTCGGCGCGAACGGCGCGGGCAAGTCGACGACCATCCGTATGCTGTGCGGGCTGCTCCGGCCGTCGGCGGGCACCGCGCGGGTCGGCGGCATCGACGTCGGCCGGAAACCCGAGGAGGTCAAGCAGCGGATCGGCTACATGTCACAGCGCTTCTCGCTGTACGAGAAGCTCACGGTCGATCAGAACATCGCGTTCTTTGCCGGCGTGTACGGGCTGAGCGGTGAACGCTTCGCCGCCCGCCGCGCGTTCGCGCTGGAGATGGCTGGCCTGCGCGGCCGCGAATCGGTGAGGGCCGGATCGCTCTCGGCCGGCTGGCGGCAGCGTCTGAGCCTCGGGTGCGCCATTCTGCACGAGCCGCCGATCGTGTTCCTCGACGAGCCGACCGGCGGTGTCGATCCGCTTTCGAGACGCCGGTTTTGGCGCCTTATCAACGAGCTCGCCCGCACGGGCACGACGGTCCTGGTGACGACCCACTATCTCGACGAAGCTGAGCACTGCCACCGCGTCGCGATCATTCACGCGGGACGGCTCGCGGCGCTCGGCGCGATCGCCGAGCTGAAGCAGGTGTTTGCGGACAGGCCCATCCTCGAAGTGCGGGCGCCGCAGCCGGTGGCTGCCATGCGCCGGCTCGACGCGATGCCGGACGTCGAGAAGACGAGCATCTTCGGCACGGCGGTGCATGCGGTGCTCCGCCGGGGTCCCGCGCGTCCAGAGGCCATTGCGGAGCAGCTCCGCGCCGCGGGCATCGACGCCGAGTGCCGGGCTGTCGATCCGTCGCTCGAAGACGTGTTTCTCGACATCGTCGAGCGGAGCGTCCAGTGAGGGAGACGCTCAGCATCGGCGTCAAGGAGTTCCGGCAGATCGCGCGCGACCGCCGGACGCTGGCAATCCTGCTGTTCGTCCCGGCGTTCTTCCTGCTCCTCTATGGCTACGCCCTCAGCTTCGATATCCGCAACATCCGGCTCGCGGTGCAGGACAACGATCGGACGAGCGCCAGTCGCGGCATGATCTCGGCGTTCGTCAACTCTGGATATTTCGATCTGGTGGCAGACGTGACAGACAACGCGGCCATCGTGCGCCTCCTTGACGAAGGGCGTGCGCGAGCCGTGCTCGTCATTCCCGCCAACTTCGGCCGCGATGTCCGTACCGCGCGCGCCACGCGCGTCCAGCTCATCGTCGATGGCGATAACGCAAACACGGCAACGACCGTCGTTGGCTACGCGGTCGGTCTCGTCGGCGCCGTGTCGAGCCGGTACGAAGTCGAGGCGCGGATGGCTTCACCGGCTGGGCCGCTACTCATGGCCGAACCGCGCATCTGGTACAACCCCGAGCTGCGCAGCACGCTGTTTCTCGTTCCCGGATTGATTGCGTACATGGCGATGCTCACAGCGGTCGTTTCCACGGCGCTCTCGATCGTCCGCGAGAAGGAAGTCGGGACGATGGAGCAGGTGCGGATGGCGCCGGTCGGGCCCTCGGCGTATGTCATTGGCAAGACCGTGCCGTACTTCCTGGTGTCGCTCGCTTCGGCGATCGCGATCATCGGGGTCTCGATGCTGCTCTTCGACCTGCCGGTCCGCGGGTCGTGGTGGCTGCTGCTGCTGTCGGTCGCGCTGTTCCTCGTGGGCGCGCTCGCGTTCGGCGTGCTGATCTCGACGGTCGCCGAGACGCAGCAGGTCGCCTTTCAGGTCGCGCTGCTGACCTCGTACCTCCCCACGCTGATGCTGTCGGGGTTCATCTTCCCCATCTCGAGCATGCCGGCGGTGCTGCAGGCGATTACGTATGCGGTTCCGGCGCGGTACTTCCTGACGGCGCTCCGCGGCATTCTGCTGAAGGGCGTTGGGCTCGAGATGTTCTGGCGGGACCTCGCTGCGCTCGTCGTGTTCGCCACGCTGGTGCTGGCGCTCGCCTCGCTGCGGCTGCGGCGCGAGTGGAGGCTGGGCAGATGAGGCGCGTGCGCCATCTGATCCGGAAGGAGTTCCTGGAGCTGCGCCAGGATCCCCGGCTCTTCGGCATCGTCGTCATGGCGCCGCTGATTCAGCTCGCGATGCTCGGCTATGCGGCTACCACGGACGTGCGCGACGTGCCGATCGTCGTCATGGATCAGGATCGCTCGACGCCGAGCCGCGAGCTGGTGGCGCGCTTCGACGCATCGGAGAACTTCGTCGTCGTCGACAGCGTGTCGGCGGTGGACGAGGTCGAGGCCTATCTGGACGGCGGGCGCGCGTGGCTGGCGCTCACGATTCCACCCGCGTACGGGGAACGCGTGCGCACAGGGCAGCCGGTCGCGGTGCAGGTGCTGGCCGATGGCACGGACGCCAACTCGACCAATGTGGCGCTCGGGTACGCGGGTGCGCTGATCGGATCGTACGCGCGCGAGCTGGCCGCGAGGGCGGGCCGGCCCACGCAGCCGCTCGTCGCGGCCGACATTCGCGTCTGGTACAACCCGACGCTGGAGAGCCGCCATTTCATGATTCCCGGCATTCTCGCGCTCCTCCTGCTCATCGTGTGCTCCACCCTGTCGTCGATGGCGATCGTGCGCGAAAAGGAGCGGGGAACGCTCGAGCAGCTGAATGTGACGCCGCTGGCGCGGTGGGAGCTGATCGTCGGCAAGCTCGTGCCGTACGCCATCATCGGCGTGCTCGACGTCTTCCTCGTCGTCGCGGTCGCGATCGGCTGGTTCGAGGTGCCGCTTCGCGGCAGCTTCGGGCTGCTCTTGCTGATGTCCGTCGTGTACCTGCTCAGTGCACTCGGACTCGGGTTGTTCGTGTCCACCATCTCGTCCACGCAGCAGCAGGCGATGATGACGACGTCGTTCTTCTTTCTGCTGCCGATGGTGTTTCTCTCCGGGTTCATCTTTCCGATCGAGAACATGCCGGACGCCATTCAGCCGGTCACGTATCTCATTCCGCTGCGCTACTTTCTCGTAATTCTCCGCGGGATCTTCCTGAAGGGCGTCGGCCTGGAGGCGCTCTGGCCCGACGCGCTCGCGCTGCTGGCCTGGGGGCTGGCCATTCTCACGCTCGCCACGCTCCGCTCGACGAAGCGGCTCGCGTAGCACGTAGTGTCCGGCCGCAGCTGCGTAGTACGTGGTGTCCGGCTTTAGCCGGACCCTTACCGCAGGCCGAGCAGACGCGCCGGGTTGTCCTTCGCCATCCGGTCGATCTCCTGCGCCGAAAAGCCGCGCATCCGCATGGCATCGAGGAAGGCTGCAAAGCCGTCGACCGGCAGCGGGTTGCCCATCTGGCCGAGATCCGACGACAGGATGCAGAACTCCGGTCCGACGCTCCGGATGGCCTCGGCGAACCGGTCGTAGCGGGTGCCGGCATCGGCCGCCTTGGGGGAGCTGCCGACGAACTCGATGAAGGCGCCGAGCTTCGCCGCCTCCTGCATTTGCGGCACGGTCATCTGGATCGGCGGATTCACGGCGTGCGTGACCACCATGCGCTGCACCCCTTGACGCCGAGCCTCGCGCAGCAGCATGAGACCCTCGGCAGCGGATGAGTGCCCGGTCGCCAGTATCAGATTGTGCTTGGCAATGAGCGCGATGACGTCGCGCACCGCCGGCACCAGCTCGCCGCCGCGCGACACGCTGACCGAGGGCCGGGTCTCCTTCGCCGCGCGGACCTGATTCTCCGCGTCGAACGTCGGCATCCAGACGATGCGTCCCCATCCGCCGGTGACTTTCGTCATGTGCTCCACGGCGGCGGGATTGATGCCGCCGACGGTCAGGTTCAGGTCGACGCCGCCGAAGACCTCGATGCCGGGCACCAGCGTGCGCGCGAGATAGGCGAGGCCTGCCGTCGACTCATAGTGGTTCTTGAGGACGATCGCGCGCATGCCGCGCGCGCGCGCCTGTCGCGCGGCTTCGAACGCGTCGAGGGCGCGCGGCCGGTCGTCGGGCAGGCTGTGCACGTGGATGTCGATGGCGCCCGCGAACGACGGGTCGGGGGTCTGCTGCTGGCCCGGGAGCGCCGCCGGGAGCAGCAGGAGAGACAGGACGGCGGCGGCTGTACGCATCGGATTCTCCTCAGGGCGCCGGACTCAGGCGCAGAATGCGGTCATCGGTGGACGAGGGTGTACCGCGGCCGTCGCGGTTGTTCGTCGCGAGGTACAGCAGTCCGTCGGGTCCGGTTACCACGTCACGCAGTCGGCCGAAGCGGTTCTCCAGCAGAAATTCGGTCGAGGCGACGCGCGGCGGCGCGGTTTCGAGCGTGACGCGTAACAGGACGGTCCCGCGGAGCGTAGCAATGAACAGATTATTGGCGAATCGCGGAAAGCGATCGCCCCGGTAGAACGACATCCCTGACGGGGCGACGGTTGGATTGTAGATGCCGATCGGCGTGCGCATGCCCGGCATGGTCTGCGCCGCTTCGATGCGCGGCCAGCCGTAATTCGCGCCCGCGTCGATGGCGTTCAGCTCGTCGTTGCCGACGTTGCCGTGCTCGGTGGCCCACAAGCCCCCGTTCACCGGATGCCAGTCGAGCCCCTGCGGGTTGCGATGGCCGTATGAGTAGATTGGCGAGCCGAACGAATTCGCTCGCGGCGTCGTGCCATCCCGGTTGAGTCGCAGGATCTTGCCCGCCAGCGATCCGAGGTCCTGCGGCAGGCCGGCGTTCGCGGCGTCTCCTGCGGTGATGTACAGGAGCCCGTCGGGTCCGAAACGCAGGCGTCCGCCGTCGTGAATCGCGGCTGCGGGGATGTTGTCGAGCAGCACCACCGGCTCCCCGAGTGTCGAGCCCGCCTCGCGGTAGCGAACCACGCGATTGACGGCGCCGCCGGCCTGACGCCGCGCGGAGTAGTAGAGATACACGAATCGCGTGCTTGCGAAGTCGGGATCGAGCGCCAGTCCGAGCAGCCCGGCTTCGCTCTGGGTGAAGACATCGTCGAGCGTGAGCGCCAGATCCGATCGCCGGCTCGCGAGATCGAGGATGCGGACGCGTCCCGGCCGTTCGGTCACGAACAGCCGCCCATCGGGGGCGAACGCCATCGACCAGGGCACTTCGAGGTTCGTGGCGACGGGATCGACCGTGAAGCGGACGCCGTCGAGGGTGGTGAAGATTTCTGGGGCGGGAGCGGTGGGCGTCGGCGCGGGTGTGGTCGTCCTCCCCGGGCTGCGCTCCGGCGAGCAGGCGCGCGCGCCGCCAGTCTGGACGGCAACGACCAGCGCCAGCAGGCCGACGGCAAGGCTTGAAGACATCCCCGTGATTCTACGGGGAACGCCGCGCCTGGGCTTCGCCTGCCGCGACGTCGACGCGCGTGAGGACGAGCGCGCCAGCCACGAAGAACAGGATGACCGACAGCACGGCCGCCCGGCTCGATCCGGTGAGCGTCACCGAGGCGGCGAAGATCCCCGGCCCCGCGATGCCCGCGAATTTCTCGAACACCGAAAAGAAGCCGAAGTATTCAGACGACTTGTGCTTCGGGATCATCCGCGCGAAGAGCGACCGGCTGAGCGCTTGGCTGCCACCCTGCACCGTCCCGACGAGGAACGCGAGCGCGAAGAACTGCCACTCCGTGCGCAGGAAATACCCGATGATGCTCACCACGGTATAGACGGCGACCGACACGAAGATGGCCGGCTTTGCGCCGATCCGGTCGGCAGCTGCGCCGAAGAGGAACGAGCACGGCACGCCGACGAACTGGACCATGACGAACGCGGCGATCTGGGCGTTCGAGTCGATGCCGACCTCGGCGCCGTAGATCGCGGCCATCCTGATCATGGTCTGGATGCCGTCGTTGTACAGCAGGAACGCGACGAGCATCAGGAACGCGTGCCGGTATTGGCGCAGCTCGTGAAAGGTCTGCCACGCGTGGACGAAGGCCAGGCGGACGGCAGTGTGCTGCGCGACGCTGCCAGTGGCGGCGGGTGGCGGCTCCGGCACGTGACGGAACAGCGGAATAGAAAACAGCAGCCACCAGGCGGCCACGCTGACGAAGGCCGCTTTGGTGGCTGTGGTCGTGTCGCCCAGCCCGAACGTCGTTGGACTGAGAATCCACATCAGGTTGATAAGCAGCAGTACGCCGCCGCCGAGGTAGCCAATCGCAAATCCTGCCGTAGACACCCGGTCGAGTTCGTTGGCGGTCGCGATATGCGGCAGGAGCGAGTCGTAGAAGACCCACGCCAGCCGGTCACCGATGTTCGCCGTGATGAAGATCAGCAGTGCCACGATCCAGGCGCCGCGTTCGATGCCAGCCATCAGCAGGACCGAGCCGGCGCCCAGGGCCAGGAACACGGTCAGCAGCGTCTTCTTCCACGCACGGTAATCGGCGATGGCACCGAGCACAGGGCTCAGCATCGCAACGATGACGACAGCGATCGTCGTTCCCCACGCGTAGCGCGCGGTCGCCACCACCGGCTCGAGACCGAACGCGGCATAACTGCTGAAGAACACCGGGAAGATGGCGTTGACGACGGTGGACTGGAAGGGTGAGTTGGCCCAGTCGTACATTGCCCACGCGCGCAGCTCGCGGCGATGGAGACCGAGGCGCTCTAACACTGTCACGGTGACGTCAGACTCTAGGCACTGTCAATGCGACGATCGTGATTCCCCTGCTGACATCCGGGAGGAGTCCATAGACGCCGTGTTCGGTGGCCGCTCCGCCTTGAACACCCAGGGGCTCACTGCGGCGCAATGAGGACGCCTTTGCGGACATAGCTCCGGTCCTCCACTTGACGAAGCAAGAACTCGGCGACGTCCCTTCGCGAGATACGCGGGAACCCTTTGAGCGACAGCCGTTCCCCGACTCGGTACCGACTGGTTCGCGGCCCATTGGTAAGTCCTACCGGATACACAATCGTCCAATCGAGGTCTGACGTCAGGATGGCCTGCTCGCCCGCCTGCTTGTCCTTGTACACGTCGCGCAGCAGCGTCGCGATAAAGACGCGGGGGAGCAACGGGGTGTCCCGACGTGTTGCTCCGACTCCAAAGGCAGACGTGAAGACGAGGCGGCGCACCCCGTGCTCACGCATCGCAGCCACGATTACGGGCGCGCTCTGACTGATCAGATGGCCAGACTTGAATGACTGTCCCACTCCCAAGGTGCTGATCACTGCGTCCTGTCCGGAAACAGCCGCATGCAGCCCCGCTGAATCACTTATCAGATCCCCAGTCACGACGCGTACCGAGCCCGGAGGCAACTTGGCAGGACTGCGTAGCAGCACTGTGACGCTGAATCCCGCCTCGACTGCTTGTTCGACCAGGGAGCGGCCCGTGCCACCCGTCGCCCCAAGCACGAGGACCTTCCGAGATGCCATCCAGCCTCCAACGTACGCGGCCACCTGACGTTGCCGATGAGCCGCGCGTCGCGGCGACGGGAGCTCAGGGACAGGCGGGCGTCGGCTTCATATATTGGATGTTAGCCATCGCTCGCGTGACATGGTGAAACGAATTTCGCCGTTTGACCTCGTTCCGTTGGCAACCCATCCGGCGCAGCGATAAAAGGAGTCCGCGCGGGTGTTGGGATCGGTACTCAGCCACACTTCTGGCACTCCCGCATCAAAGAACCAGTTCATCATCGTGTCGTGAAGGTTGCGCCCGATGCCTTGCCCCTCATAGCCGGGCTCGACAAATAGCGCGTAGACGTTCGCGCCCGAGAGGTCGGCCATGGCAAAGGCCACAATTCGCCCATCGACCTCGCAAACCCATCCGCGCCCATCCCCAGCGAGCATCCTGTCCACATCGCCTGGGTTCAAGACACTCAAGTCAGAAAGGCGATTCTCATTGACGCTCATTCTGACCCGACCCAGTTCAGGAACGTCCGTTCTTGTGGCGATCCGAACATTCATTTCCTGATTGCGAGTGGCTAACGTTGTACGAGTGTACGACGCCAATTGCTGGTTCTTTCCACGAAGGAGTCGCGCCAGCGCTGCCCCTCTCACACGCGTCGGCCGTCATTGTCCTGGGCCGGTGGTGGGCGGTCAACTTTCTTTCGGAAGACCGGCTTGCCAAGCCTGAGTGAGTCCGATCCCACGGATTGGTTCCGGCGGCCTAAGCACGGCCAGGCCCGGGATAGGTGGAGAGCGCCAATTGCTGGCGTTCGATGACATCCCGGCAACTGTGTCGCCGCCTTCCACAGGCCAGCGCCCAACGCCCAACGCCTAATAAGTCTTCCGCGCGATCCACTCGCGAAGGAGCGAATCGACGACCACGTACTGCGGTCCTTCCTTGAGCACGAGGTCGTGCTTGATGAGCGCGGCGAGCGAGGCCTGGATGCTCGAGGGGCCGCCGAGCCGGTGGCGCGCGCGTGTGTCGGCGGAGAGGAGCTCCCGGCCGCCTTGCAGCACCACCGCGCGGAGGACCGCGCGCTGCGCGAGCGTGAGTCGCTGCCAGACCGCCTCGAACAGCGTGTCCTGCTCGCCGAGCAGACGCGTGAGCGTCGCATGCAGCTGCTCGACGCCCACCAGCCGCCCGCCGGCCGATCGGACGTCATCCCATGTCTCGTGCGCGAGACGCTGCACGTCGTACGGCAGATTGCCGGCGAGATCGATGATTGCGGCCCCGAGCCCAGGCTCTGGCCGGATGCCGCTCTTCGCGAAGCGGTTCTCGATGAACTCGGCAAACACCGCAGGGAGAATCTTCTCGAGGCGCATGACCGGTCCCGCCTTGTAGAACGGCCGGCGCGGGCCGATCATCTTTTCCATCAGGGTCGGCTCCGAGCCGGCAAACACATAGCCGACCTGCCGCTGCTGCTGCGCCGCTGCCCGAAGCGCGTGCTCCACCTCGCCGCCGTCGAACGCGTCGATCGCCTGAAACTCGTCCAGGGCGACGATGACCGTCCGCTTCCGGTCGGCCGCGAGCCGGCCCGGCAGCGAAAAGATTTCGTTGGCCAGCCGGTTCACCTCACGCGCCGTGCGCACGAGCGGAAAGGCGACCGAGAACCGTCCCGGCCCCGCCTCTTCCGGCTCGTACCGCAGTTCGGGCCTCGTCGTCGTGATGACGTCGGCCAGCCACGCGCGGGCCCGCTGCCACTTGGTTTCGACCGTCGCGAGCGCGCGTGCGTACCCCTCGAGGAGGGCGACATACGAGCTGTAGCTGCTGACGGTCAGCTCGATCGTGAGCGCACCGTGACGCGACAGCGCGTGCAGGGCGCGGTGGATCAGCGAGGACTTGCCGTAGCGGCGCGGCGAAATCAGAAAGACCTTCTGGCCGGAGGAGAGGTCCGCCACCAGCCGGTCGAGCTCCTTCTCGCGATCGGCGAACGCCTCGTCTGGGACGATTTCGCCGTAAATGAAGGGATTGTCCATCCGTTACGGTGTTCGGCGTAATGATTACGTCGAACGACGTAATGGTATCAGAAGTCGTCGAGCGAGAGCTGCCCCGTGTAGATCGCCATGCCGACGACCGCGTCCACCCCGTCGGCATGGAGGCGATCGATCTCCACGCGGGTGGTGACGCCCCCGGCGGCGGTCAGGCGGCGGGAGGTGGCACTGCGGACGGCGAGAATCGCGTCCATGTCGGTGCCGCGCATCAGCCCTTCGGTGTCGACGTGAGTGTAGAGGAATTCGCCACAGTACGGCTCGAGGGCACGGACGGCCTCGACGGCCGTGATCGGCAGCACCGTTCGCCAGCCATGAATCGCCACCCGCCCGCCGCGGCTGTCGACGGCGGCAATGACGCGGGCGGATCCGATCGCCTCGGCCAGCGCTGCCGCGAAAGCGACGTTGACGGCGCCGTCCTGGAACAGGGCCGAGCTGACGATCACGGCGTGCGCGCCGGCGTCGAGCACCGCTTCGGCGCGGTCGATCGACCGGATGCCGCCACCGACGCGGCAGGGGAGGCGGCGACAGACCATGGCAACGAGCTCCGCGTTGTCGCCCTCGCCTTTGGCGGCGTCGAGATCGATGAGCTGCACGCGGGGAAAACGAGCGAACCGTGCAAGCCACGGCTCTGGATCGGTCGCCTCGAGCGCGAGCCGTTCGCCCTGTACGAGCTGGACGATCCGGCCGCCCTGGAGATCGATCGAGGGAATCAGCATCAGATGCGGACCGGGATGCCCTGTGTGTGCAGATAGCGCTTCAATTCCGTCACCCCTGTATCCGCGTAATGAAAGATCGACGCCGCGAGCGCGGCATCGGCGTGGCCGCGGGTGAAGACGTCGGCGAAGTGCTCGAGACCGCCGGCGCCGCCAGAGGCGATGACGGGAATGTTGACCGTGTCGGCGACCGCCGCCGTCAGCTCGCAGTCGAAGCCCGCGCGCGTGCCGTCGCGGTCCATCGACGTGAGGAGGATTTCGCCGGCGCCGCGCGATTCCGCTTCGCGCGCCCACTCCACCGCATCGCGCGCGGCGTCGGTCGTGCCGCTGCGCACGAAGACGCCGAAGCCGCCGTTGCACCGTTTGGCATCGATAGCGACAATGACTGCCTGGCTGCCGTAGCGGCGGGCGAGTGTGCCGATCAATTCCGGCGTGCGCAGGGCAGCCGTATTGAGGCTGACCTTGTCCGCGCCGGCGTCCACCGCCGCCGCGGCGTCGTCTTCCGACCGGATGCCGCCGCCCACGGTGAGCGGCAGGAAGATCTCGTGCGCGACTGCGGCGATCGTCTGCGCCAGCGCCCGGCGGCTTTCCAGCGTCGCCGTGATGTCGAGAATGACCACTTCGTCGATCCCCTCGACGTTGTACCGGCGCGCGAGCGCCGCCGGGTCGCCGGCGTGCCGCAACTGCCGGAACTGCACCCCTTTGACTACCTGCCCGTCGCGCACGTCCATGCACGCGATGATGCGCTTGGTCAGCACGCGGTGAGCTCCAGAAAATTGCGGAGGATGCGGAGACCGGCGTCACCCGACTTCTCCGGATGGAACTGGACGCCGAACACATGCTCCCGTTCGACTGCCGACGCGAACGGCTCGGCATGTGTCGTCGCGGCGACGCAGTCGTCCGTGACCGGAGCCGCGTACGAGTGCGTGAAATACACGTGCGCGCCGGATGGCAGGCCCCCGAGCAGCCGGCTCGTCCCGCGCGTGACGGCCAGCGTGTTCCAGCCAACGTGCGGAATCTTGAGGCGCTCGGCCGCATTGCCGCGCAACAGCCGGCAGCGGCCAGCGACGAGACCGAGGCCAGGGACGTCAGGCGCCTCTTCGCTCCCTTCGTAGAGCCACTGCATCCCGACACAGATGCCGAAGAGCGGCGTGCCGGCCCGCACGGCGCCGGCAATCGCCTCGCGCCATGGGGCGTCGAGCCGTGAAGTTGCCGCAAAATGCCCGACGCCCGGAACGATGAGACCGCTGGCGTCGGTGCACTGCTCCGGTGCCTCGGGGACGATGAACGGCGCGCCGAGCGCGGCGAGCGCCTTCTTTACGGACGTCAGGTTCCCCGCGCCGTAGTCGACCAGCGCAATCACAGCAGCCCCTTCGTGCTCGGCAGCATCTTTGCCAGGCGCGCGTCGCGCGCGCACGCGACGCGCAACGCGCGCGCGAACGCCTTGAATACGGCCTCCACGTGATGGTGGCTCGACCGGCCGTACAAAACGGTCGCGTGGACGTTTGCGCGCGCCGCCGATGCGAACCCGTCGAAGAAGTCGTGGATCAGCTCGCTTTGCAGGTCGCCCACGCGGTCGACGCGCAGCTTCAGGTCGACCACTGCGTGCGGACGACCGCTCAAATCGACGGCAGCCACGGCAAGGGTCTCGTCCATCGGCATCACGAAGTAGCCGGCGCGATTGATCCCCTTGCGGTCGCCGAGCGCCGCGAGCATCGCCTCGCCAAGCGCGATGCCGACGTCCTCGACCGTGTGGTGCTGATCGACGTCGAGGTCGCCGGTGGCGTGCAGCGTCAGGTCGAAGCCACCGTGTCGCGCGAACAACTCGAGCATGTGATCGAGAAAGCGGATGCCGGTGCGGACGTCGTAGCGTCCCTTGCCATCGATCACCAGTTGCCCGCGAATCTGCGTCTCGGTGGTGCAACGGTCGAACGATGCACGGCGCGTGTGGGGCTTGCTCATCAGCCTTGCCTCGCGGCCATCACGGACTCGAGCGCCTCGATCGCTGCGTCCGTATGCTCGAGGATGCCGGCGGTAATCCGGATGCAGCCGGGCGTCACGGGATCCTTCGAGCGATCGCGGACGTGGATCTTCCGAGTCGCGAGCGCCGCCACGAACGGCGCCGCTTCTCCCACGCGGACGAGCACGTAGTTGGCGGCGCTCGGCCAGTACTCGAGGCTCAGCCGCCGGCAGGCGGCGTAGAGCCGCTCGCGCGACTCCTGCACCTGCGCGGCGTACCCCGGGAGAAATTCCGTATCGCCGAGCGCCGATCCGAGGGCCGCGAGCGCGACACCGTTGATGTTGAACGGCAGCGTCACCGTCCGCACCGGCGTGAGCACGTCCGGGTGGCCGATGACGACCCCGACGCGCAGCCCGGCGAGCCCGTAGGCCTTCGAGAAGGTGCGGCCGACGAGCACGTTCCGGAAGCGGGGCAGCTCCGGCAGGAACGTCGTGCCGCCGAATTCGATGTAGGCCTCGTCGATCAGAACGACGGCCTGTGGCGCCGCTTCGCTGATCCGCACGAGATCGGCGAGTGGAATCAGCTGGCCCGTGGGGTTGTTTGGCGTATTGAGGAAGATCATCCGCGTCCGCGGCGTGAGGGCGTCGATCACGGCACGCGTCGGAAATGCGAAATCGGCCTCCGGCGGCACGCGGACTGCCGTCGCGCCAACGGCCGCCGTCGAGTTCGGGTAGGGATCGAACGCGGGCAGGGGAATGATGGTTTCCGCGTCATGCCGGCGCATGCGTGCGATGTGCCCGACTGCCGCCATGAGGATGCCTTCATCCAGCCCGTTCGTCAGGAGTATCCAGTCGGGATCGACATCGAAATGGCGCGCGGTGGCGGTGACGGCGTCGCCGTACGACGGGTACGTCGACACGTCGGACGGCCGCACGCGTCGAATCGCCTCGAGCACGCGCGCCGAGCACCCCCCGGTGTTCTCGTTGAGATGCAGACGCAGCCCGTCGCCGGGATTCGGATAACCCTGTATCACCATCATCTGATCCTGATGCCGATCGACGCGGCGTGGGCGTGCAACCCTTCTGCGCCCGCCAGCGTCATGGCCGTGCCACCGATCCGCCGCAGGCCGGCGCGCGTCAGGCGCTGCACGGTGAACTGCCGGACGAAGTCGGCTGCCGACAATCCACCGCGCGCGCGGGCGGCGCCGGCTGTCGGCAGCACGTGGTTCGACCCGATCGCATAGTCACCGGCCGCCTGCGCCGACCACGGTCCGACGAACACCGAGCCCGCACACCGCACGAGCGGCAGCAGTCGCTCTTCGTCAATCACGAGGTGCTCAGGCGCCGCGAGGTTGGCGAGGCGCATCGCTTCGGCCGCCGATGCCGTAACGATGATGCCGCCGCGGGCGTCGAGGGCGCGCGGTGCCGGGCCCGCGTCGGGAAGGCGCTCGGCGACCTCGCGCGCCACGCGTACAGCGAGCGCGCGGCTCGGCGTAATCAATACCGCACGCGCATCCGGATCGTGTTCGGCTTGCGCGATCAGATCCGCTGCGATCCACGCCGCCGGTCCCTTCGACGCCACGATGACGATTTCAGTCGGGCCGGCGTAGAAATCGATGCCGCAGTCCCCCGCCACGAGTGCTTTCGCGGCCGCGACGTACCGGTTGCCCGGACCGACGATCTTGTCGACGCGTGGCACGGTCTCGGTGCCGTAGGCCAGCGCGGCAATCGCGTGGGCCCCGCCGAGCCGGAAGAGCCGTGACGCGCCCGCCTCGAGTGCCGCCGCCATCACGACCGGCGCGGGCTTCGGACACGCAACGACGATCTCACCGACACCGGCGGTTGCCGCGGGGATGGCGGTCATCAGCAGCGACGACGGAAGGGGATAGCGGCCGCCCGGCACGTAGCAGCCGACTCGGTCGAGCGGCACGATTCGCTGCTCGACGACAATGCCGGCGTCGACGCGGGCGCGCCAGCCGCGGGGCACCTGCTGGCGGGCCACGCGGCGGATGTTGCGCGCGGCGGCTCGCAGCGCGGCGCGGACCGTACGCGGGACGCGCGCGGCCTCATCGCGCATTTCCGCCGCGCTCACCTCGATCGATCCCTCCAGACGATCGAATCGCCGCGCGTACGTCAGCAACGCACGGTCGCCGCCGCGCCGCACGTCGGCGACGATACGCGCCACGCGCCGCTCCGTTGCGGCGTCGCCAGCCGCCGACGGCATCAGCAGCGCCCGCACCGCGCGCCGATTCCCCGCGTCAACGATTTTCAGCAATGCCCAATGCCCAACGCTAGACAACGATCTTGTTCAGGGGGTACTCCACGATCCCCTGGGCGCCGGCCGCCTTCAGTTTCGGAATCAGATCGCGCACCGTGCGCTCCTCGATGATGGTGTTGACCGCTACCCACTCCCGATCGCTGAGGGACGAGATCGTCGGCCGTTGCAGCGCGGGGAGCAGCGTCAGGACGCGGTCGAGGTCGGCGCAGCGGACGTTGAGCATCAGGCCGACCCGCCCCTGCGCTTCGATCGCGGCGCGGAGCAGCAGCGCGATGTTCTCGATCTTCGTCCGCTTCCAGTGGTCAGCCAGCGCCGCGTCGTTGGCGATGAGCTGCGTGTTCGATTCCATCACGGTGTCGAGGATTCGCAGGCGGTTCGCCCGCAGGGTGGACCCCGTCTCGGTCGCCTCGACGATCGCGTCGGCGAGCACGGGGGGCTTCACTTCGGTCGCGCCCCAGGAGAACTCCACGTTCACCGGGACGCCAATGCGGTCGAAATAGGCCTTGGTCACGCGGACGAGCTCGGTGGCGATCGTCGCGTTGGCGAAGTCGGCGGGCGACGTGAAGCGCGAGTCTTCCGGCGCGGCGAGCACCCACCGGACCTTGCCGAAGCTCTGCTTCGCGTACACGAGATCGGCGACGCTCGTGATTGGGTGCTTGATCTGTCCGCCGAGCTTGTGCTCCTCGATCCAGTCCTGTCCGGTGAGGCCGGCATCGAGCACGCCGTCGCAGACGTAGCGCGCCATCTCCTGCGCGCGGATCAGCATGCATTCGATCTCCGGGTCGTCGATCGTCGGAAAGTAGGAGCGCGTGCTGGCGTAGATGTTGAAGCCGGCGCGCGCGAAGAGCTGAACCGTCGCGTCCTGCAGCGACCCTTTCGGGATGCCGAGCTTGATCTTCATGGAATCGTCACCCCTTCCGGGCGCTGGAAGAAGCAGCTGCGCTCGCCCGTGTGGCACACGTTGCCGTCGCCGAGCCGCTCGGCTTTCACGAGCACCGTGTCCTCGTCGCAGTCGACGAGGATGTCGCGCACCGCGAGGCGGTTGCCGGAGGTCTCGCCCTTGGTCCAGAGCGCGTGGCGCGTGCGGCTGAAGAACGTCACGTAGCCGGTGCGGCGCGTCATGTCCCACGCCTGCTCGTTCATGAAGCCGACCATCAGCACCTCGCCGCTGACGTGGTCCTGCACCACGGCGGGAATCAGGCCGTCAAGTTTTGAAAAGTCCATACGGTCCACGTTCCAGGTTCCGAGTTCGTACAACAAAAAACCCCGCCAAGCGTTCCGGCGGGGCCTCCCTGCGTTCTGCTGTTCTGGGTCTCGGGTCGATCCTTCAGCGCGCGCAGCTCTCCCGGCCGGCCAGAAGGCCGTGGTGATGCTGCGCGTGGTGGAGGGCGGTCGACATCGGAGGTAGCAGGCTACCAAAAAGCGCGGACCAGACGCAAGCCGCCGTATCATAAGCGCGCATTTCCATGCAGCGGCTGGTTCTCACGTTGCTCGCCGTCGCACTTGCAGCCGGGGTCCACCTCGCGGCGGAGGACTGGCCGCAATTCCTGGGTCCCGAGCGGAATGGTGTGTACCAAGGCCCGGCGCTCGCCGAGACGTGGGGGCCGCAGGGACCGCGGGTCGCCTGGCGCAAGCCGGTGGGTGCCGGATTTGCCGGCCCTGTCGTTGTCCAGGGGCGCGTCATCCTCTTACACCGCGTCGGCAACGAAGAAGTCGTCGAGGCGCTCGACGCGCGGACCGGCAACACACAGTGGCGGTACGCGTATCCCACGTCGTATCGGGACGACTTTGGGTTCGACGAGGGGCCGCGCGCCGTGCCAGTCGTCTCCGGCGGCGTCGTGTTCACCTTCGGCGCGGAAGGGCAGATCCACGCGATCGATCTCGCAAAGGGGACGCGGATCTGGAGCGAGGACGCACTGCGGCGCTTCAAGGTGCCGAAGGGGTTTTTTGGCGCCGCGGGATCGCCGCTTGTCGAGGACGGCCGCCTGCTCGCCAACGTCGGCGGTCCGGAGGCGGGCATCGTGGCGTTCGACGCGAAGAGCGGCAAGGTGCTCTGGACCGCGACGAGCGATCAAGCGAGCTATTCCTCGGCGGTGGGCGCCACAATCGGTGGCCGACGGCTGGCGATCTTCCTGACGCGCGCCGGCCTGGTCGGCCTCGACCCGACCAGCGGGCGCGTGCAGTTTCAGCGTCCCTGGCGCGCACGGATTGCCGCGTCGGTCAATGCCGCCACGCCGCTCGTGATTGGCGATCTGATTTTCATCTCGGCCGAATATGGTCCGGGCGCGGGTGTCTTTCGGCTCGAAGGGTCGACGCTCGCTGAGCTCTGGACATCGAACGACGTCCTCACCAACCACTACGCGACGAGCGTCCACCACGCTGGATACCTCTACGGCTTTCACGGGCGGCAGGAGTTCGGACAGAGCTTCCGGGCTGTCGAGCTGCGGACCGGCAAGGTCCGCTGGAACCAGGATCGCTTCCTGGCGGGCACGGTGACGCTGGCTGGCGACCGTCTCGTGATCGTGCGCGAGCGTGGCGAGCTGGTGATCGCGCCCGCGTCGCCCGATGCGTTCAAGCCGCTCGCGCGCGCGCAGATTCTGCCCGGGACCGTGCGCGCCTATCCGGCCCTTTCCGACGGATTGCTGTTTGCCCGCAACGAGAACACGCTCGTCTGTCTCGACCTCCGCAAATGATGCTGCTGCTCGTCCTCATCCTCCTGACGCAATCGCCTGCGAACCTCGATCGCGCGGTCGCGCACTTTGAAGCCGGGCGGATTGCCGAGTCGGCGGCGGAGTTCGATCGTCTGGCGCAAGCCGATCCGAGGGCGATGCCGTATCTCTGGCAACGTGGCATTGCGCTCTACTATGCTGGCCGCTTCGGCGATTGCCGGCGGCAATTCGAGCAGCATCGGACCGTCAATCCAAACGACGTCGAGAACGCCGCGTGGCATTTTCTGTGTGTGGCGCGCGCAGAGTCGCCAGCGGCCGCTCGGAAGGCGCTCCTGCCCGTCGGCCCGGACGCGCGGGTGCCGATGCGGCAGGTCTACGAGATGTTCCGGGGCACGCAGACTCCCGAGGACGTGCTGCGGGCCGCAGGGACGCGGCCCGAAGGGCAGTTCTACGCGCAGCTCTATCTCGGTCTCTATTTCGAAGCGATCAGCGACAGCCGCCGTGCGCTCGAACACATCACGGCGGCAGCGGCGGATCGCTACGCGCGCGCGGGCGATTACATGCACATGGTCGCGCGCGTCCACCTGAAGCTGCTGCAGCGCCGCTAACTCTCAGTGCCACGCACCAGCGATGCTGATGACAGTCCGATAGGACGTTGCCAGCAGGGCCAGCGCATCCAATGACGGGCGGATGTCAGACGCCGTCAAGAGGCCGCATGCGTTTCTGATAGCATTCGAAGCTCGTGAAGAGGAGCAACCGATGAGCCATCGCGTTCTCAAATCAGCGGTCCTGCCAGTACTTGCCGTGGCGGCGTCGCTGGCCGTCGAACCGGTCACAGCACAGGCACCGACGCCGAAGCCCTTCACGCCGCCGCCATCGACATACAGCCCGCCGCGGACTCCGTGGGGCGACCCGGATCTCATGGGCGTCTGGGACTATCAGTCGCTCGTCCGCATGGAGCGCCCGCCCGACCTTGCCGGCAAGGCACGCTTCGCGAACGAGGCCGAATACCGCGCATGGGCCAAGGCCAACGCGCCGAACAGGGAAAATGAAAACCAACAGGGTGTCGGCGCGTACAACGAATGGTGGAACGATCGGAACTTCGTCTTCAATCTCAACACATCGCTCATCATCGACCCGCCCAACGGCCGCTTCCCGCCCTTGACGCCGGCCGCGGAGGAGCGGCGGAAGGAGATTCTCGCCAAGGTGAACGAGTTGGCCTCCTGGGAGGATTACCACGCGCTCATGCGCTGCATTGCCTCGGTCACGCCGAATGCGCCGCAGGCGTACAACAGCGGGACGTACATCATGCAGTCGCCGGGGTGGGTGGCGATCATCCGGGAACGTCTGGACACCCGCCTTATTCCGCTCGACGGTCGCCCTCACATCGGCCAGAACATCCGTCACTGGAACGGCGACGCGGTTGGCCGCTGGGAGGGCAATACGCTAGTCGTCGAAACCACGAACTTTACCGACAAGCAGCGGCTGGGGGGCGGTTCCGGGGCAAGCGTGCCGGCCGGAATCCCCTTCGGCAACTTCCATCTGATCGAGCACTTCGTGCCAGTCAGCGCGAATCGGATCGAGTACTACGCCACCGTCACCGATCCCACGACATGGACGAGACCCTGGACGTTCAATCTGCCGTGGGAGCGAGACGACGACTACAAGATCTTCGAGTACGCGTGCCACGAAGGGAACTATGCGCTGACGAACTCGCTTCGTGGTGAGCGCATCCAGGAGGTGGAGGCGGCGAAGAAGCGCGAGGCGGGCAGATGACGAGAACGATCTCCGCGATTGCCACGTGTGTTGTGGTCCTTGCGTGTGTCACCTCGGTGCGCTTCGCGGCGCAAGGACCGCCGCTTCAGAATCAGATCCCCCGCACAGGGGACGGCAAACCGAATCTGAACGGCATCTGGCAAGCGATAAACACGGCGAACTACGACCTCGAGGATCACGGATCGGCGCCGTCGCCTGCGCTCCTCTTGGGTGCGGTCGGCGCGGTCCCGCCCGGCGACAGCGTCGTCGAAGGTGGGCGGATTCCGTACCGACCCGAGGCACTGGCGAAGCGGAGCGAAAATCGGAAGAATTCAGTGCCCCCGAAGCCGGGGCGCAATCTCGCGGCCGACCCGGAATTGAATTGCTTTCTCCCCGGCGTGCCGCGAGCGACCTATCTGCCGCATCCGTTTCAGATCTTCCAGAGCGCGAAGGCGATCTGGATCGTGTACCAATTTTCGTACGCGCGCCGCGAAATCCCGCTCGACAATCCGACGGAAGCGCCGTATGAGTCGTGGATGGGCTGGTCCAACGGCCGGTGGGAAGGGGACACGCTGGTCGTCGAGGTGACAGGGTTCAACAGCGAGACGTGGTTCGACCGGGTGGGGAACTATCACAGCGACGCGCTTCGCGTCGTCGAGCGCTACACGCCGATCAGCGCGTACCACCTGATGTACGAAGCCACGATCGAAGATCCGAAAGTGTTTACTCGGCCTTGGAAGATCACGATGCCGCTCTATCGGCGGATCGATCAGAACATGCGGCTGCTGGAATTCAAGTGCCCTGAGCTCGTTGAGGAGTTGCACCTCGGCGAGTTCCGCAAGGTCGACTAACCCGGCTCGCGCGCGATCATCACCTCGGTCGCCTTGATCACCGCGAGCGCCGGTTGGCCGCGCTTCAGCTTCAGCTCCTCGACCGCGTCGCGTGTGATGACCGCCGTCAATCGCTCGTCGCCGATCCGCAGGCGCACCTGCGCCAGGAGCCCTTCGACACGCACCTCGTCCACCACGCCGCGGAGCTGATTGCGGCCGCTCAGGGCGACGAGCACGCCCGGCGCGCGTCGCGCGCGGCGCGGCGCCGTCGGCAGCCGTCCCTGTGACGCGAGCAGGCGCTCGATCTCCGATTCCGCGATGCGGTGGTGGCCGCCGCTCGTCCGTACCGAGCGCACGGCGCCTTTGTAGATCCACTGTTTGAAGGTGGAGTAGCTCACGCCGAGCCGCAGGGCGGCGCCGCGGACGGTCAGAAGTGCCATCTAGGGAAAACCTTTAAAATCGTGACTCAAATCAGTCGAAATCATACTAAATTGTGGTTATGACGGCCACTGGATTCGTACGGCTGGCGGTCGGCGCCATGGCAGCGCTCGCCCTTGGTGCGCCGGTCGCCGCCCGGCAGGCGGGCGGCGATCGCGTCATTGTGCGTGTCGCCGCCGCGGCCGATTTGCAGTACGCGCTCGACGAGGTGGCAGCGCGGCTCGCGCGGCGCCAGCCCCCGCTTCGGATCGAGGCCATCTATGGGTCGTCTGGCGCCATGCACGCGCAGCTCCGCCAGCGCGCCCCGTACGACGTTTATCTGTCGGCCGATGTCGGCTACCCGCGCGACCTGGTCGCGAATGGCGTCGGCTTGGCGCGCGACCTCTTTACGTACGCCACGGGGCGTCTCGTCGTCTGGGTGCCGGTACGGTCGACGCTGGCGATCGAGCGCGACGACATACGCGCGCTCGATCGCGCGGCGCGGATTGCCATCGCCAACCCGCGCCATGCGCCATACGGACAGGCCGCGGAGGCGGCGCTGCGCCGCGCCGGTATCTGGGAGGTTGTGAAGGGACGGTTGGTGCTTGGAGAGAACGTCGCGCAGGCCGCGCAGTTTTTGCAAAGCGGCGCCGCCGACGCGGCCATCATCGCGAAGTCGCTCGCCGTGGCGCCTGCGCTACGCGGCGCGGGGCGCTTCCGCGATGTGCCGGCTGACATGCATCCCCCGCTCGTCCAGGGCGGCCTCATTCTGCCGTGGGCGCGCTCGCGCGCGGCCGCCGAGCAGCTTCGCGACTTTCTCCTCGGCACCGAAGGGCGCGAGCTGCTCGGCACGTTCGGCTTCGAGCCGCCAGGCAAGTAACGATCCATGGATTGGGTTGCAATCGGCCTGACGGTGAAGCTCGCGGCGTTGACGACGCTCATCCTCGCGGTCGTCGGACTTCCGCTCGCCTACTGGCTCGCGACGACCACCCGCCGATGGCGGCCCATCGTCGATGCAGCGGTGGCGGTCCCGCTGCTCCTGCCGCCGACCGTTCTCGGCTTCTACGTCCTCATGTCGACCGGACCGAACACGTTCATTGGACGCCTCTACAGCCAGTTGTTCGATGGGACGCTGCCGTTTTCGTTCACCGGCATCTTGCTCGCGTCCGTCCTTTACAACCTCCCGTTTGCCGTGCGGCCCTTCGCGTCCGGGTTTGCCGCGGTCGACCGCCGGCTCATCGAGGCAGCGCGGTGCCTGGGCGCCTCCGGTCCGCGGACGTTTCTCACGGTGGTGCTGCCGCTTTCGTGGCCTGCCGTGCTGGCAGGGCTGGTGCTCGCGTTTGCACACACGGTCGGTGAGTTCGGCGTGGTCCTCATGGTGGGAGGAAACATCCCCGGCGTGACCCGTACCATCGCGCTCGCGATCTACGACGACGTGCAGGCGCTCGACTATGCGGCGGCCAACGAAGCGTCGGCGCTGCTGCTGGTGTTCGCGGTGACGGTGCTGGCGGCGACGTACTCGCTGCAGCGGCGTACGCTGGCGCTATGACGCTGCTCGACGTCGATTTCGAATTCAAGTACCGAAGCGGTGCGGGCGTGGCTTGTCGCTGGCGGGATCCGGTCGGCGATCCGCGCGTGACCGTCTTTCTCGGCGCATCGGGGTCGGGGAAGACCACGATCCTGCGTTGTCTCGCCGGTCTCGAGCGGCCGCAGCGGGGCCACGTTCGCCTCGGGGATCACGTGTGGTCGGACGCAGTGCGCCGGATCCATCTGCCGCCGGATCGCCGTGACGTCGGGGTGCTGTTCCAGGACTACGCGCTCTTTCCTCATTTGACCGTGGAGCGGAACGTCGCGTTCGGCGCGCGGCAGATGCCGCACGCAGCGGTGGCTGCGCGCACGGCCGAGCTGCTCGACACGTTCCGGTTGCGCGGGTTGGAGCAGCGGCGCCCGCGACAGCTCTCCGGCGGCCAGCAGCAGCGCGTGGCGCTGGCGCGCGCGGTGTTCCGCCGTCCGAAGCTGTTGCTGCTCGACGAGCCGCTCTCGGCCTTGGACCGACCGACGGGCGACGAGCTCCGCGAGGAGCTCCGATCGCTCATTCGCGCGCTGGCGATCCCGGCGTACATCGTCAGCCACGACCGCGTCGACGCCTTGACGCTGGCTGACCGCACCGTGCTCGTCGATCACGGGCAGATCGTCCAGAGCGGCACAACGCAGGAGGTATTTGATCGTCCGGCGTCACCGGCGGCTGCGCGGCTCGTCGGTGTCGACACGATCCTGCTCGGACGGATTGCGTCCGTCGAGGACGGCCTTGCGCGGATCATCGTGGCCGGACAGGACGTGCGCGCGCAGGCTCCTGCAGACTCCGGCCACGACGCGGCGCTTCTCATCCGGGCGGAGGACGTCGCACTCGCCCGGCACGACGTCGCCGATTCGAGCGTCATGAACCGCTGGCGCGCGACGGTCATCGCGCACGCGCCGGAGGGTCCCTTCGTCCGCGTCGCCGTCGACTGCGGCTTTCGCCTCTCGGCGCTCGTCACACGCGACGCGTGGCACCGGCTGGCCCTCGGGCCGGGCGACGAGGCATGGGCCATCGTCAAGGCCGCCAGCATTCGGGCGCTGGCCAGGAATTGACGAGGCCTTCTTCTTGACACTATCGGCCGCATCACGTCACTCTGGGTCCCATGAAATCAGTTGTTCGCGCCATTTTCATCCTCCTGCCGCTCGTCGCCGCCGGCTGCCGGCAGCCGGACGGTCCGGTGCCCACCCCGAACGAGAACGCGCAGGATGACCTGCACGACATCAGCCGCGACCTGACGTACATCGCCACCGGCTCCGATCCAGCAGCGCAGAACGATCTGACCTACGATTTGCGGAAGTACGTGACGCGGGACGAAGCGGTCCCGGTGGTTGAGGAGCTCTCACGCCGCACGGCGGGCGTCCTCGCCAACAAGAAACTGCCCGAGCAGACGGCGCAGCGCCTGGCGCATACGCTCTGGCTGTCGATTACGGCAACCGAGATCAGCGAGCGCCAGGTCGAGGGGCTGCAGAACGATACGCAGTCGATGCTCGTGTCAGTCGGCGTGGCCGACACCGAGGCCGAGCAGGTCGCGGCGCAAGTCGGCGAGGTGCAGCGAGTCGTCACCAGCCGCCAGCGGCGCTGGTACGAGTGGTTTTGATCTCTTAACGCGCCACCGCCGCGGTTTTTTCGACGACCTCCCACGGCAGTCCGGACCGCCCGAAGTGGCCGTAGTTGGTGGTGCTCCGGTAGATCGGCCGGAGCAGATTCAAGCGCTCGATGATGGCCCGTGGTCGGAAGTCGAACGCGTTCATCACGAATTCGGCCGACGCGTGCTCGTCGCCGGTGCCGAAGGTCTCGACCTTCACCGACACCGGCTTCGCCATGCCGATGGCGTAGCCGACCTGGATTTCCACCTTCTTGGCGAGCCTTGACGCGACCAGCTGCTTGGCGACGAAGCGACAGAAGTAGGCGCTGCTGCGGTCCACCTTCGACGGGTCCTTGCCGCTGAACGCGCCGCCGCCGTGCCGCCCCGCGCCGCCGTAGCTGTCGACGATGATCTTGCGCCCGGTGACGCCGGCGTCGGCGGACGGCCCTCCATGCGTGAAGCTGCCGGTCGGATTCACGAACAGCGCGACGTTCGTGCGCCACCACTGGCCGAGCACGCGCGGCCCGAGATCCTCTCGGACGTACTCGGTAATCTTCTTCTGGTCGGCTTCAGGCGTGTGCTGCGTCGAGACGACGACGGCGGTGACTTCCTTGGGCGTGTTGTGTTCGTAGAGGACCGAGACCTGCGATTTGCTGTCGGGCCGCAGCCAGCGCACCTTGCCGGCCTTGCGGTCGTCGCTCAGCCCTTTGGTCAGCTTGTGGGCGAGCAGGATCGGCAGCGGCATGAGCTCGGGCGATTCGTCCGTGGCATACCCGAACATGATCCCCTGATCGCCGGCGCCCTGGTCGCCGCTCTGGCTCGTTGTCGCGGTCACGCCCTGATCGATTTCCCCGGATTGACGCGTGATGAGCGAGATCACCTTCAGCGTCGTATCGCAAAACGGTTCGGCCGAATCCGTGTAACCGATCTCCTTCACGGCCTGCCGGATGATCCGCTCGTAATCGAGTCTGGCGTTCGTCGTGATCTCGCCGGCCACGACCACCGTGCCGCTCTTGCAGAGAGTTTCGCAGGCCACTCGGCTGTTCTTATCCTGTTCGAGACACGCATCCAGGATCGAGTCCGAGATGTAATCGCAGACTTTGTCCGGGTGTCCTTCGGAAACCGACTCAGAAGTGAAGACATAACGCGACATGGTGCTCCTTCGCCCGCGGGCGTCAGCCCCCGCCTTCGCGTTGCGCGCTTTGGCGGACGAGAAAACAAAAAAGCCCGTCGACTGCGTCGCGGGCCTCCTGGGACAGTATAGATGGACAGTATAGATCATGGCAGCCTCAGGCCCCCGGCCCCAAGCCTCAGATCCGATGCTTATCCTCGTGCATCACGGGGACGCGGTCGGCCCTGACGTCGACCCGATGCGCCCGCTCTCGGCGGCCGGCCGCGTCGCGGTGGCGCGCCTCTCGTCCGACGTGGCGGCGCGCGGCGTGCGGCCCGACGTCATTTGGCACAGCGGAAAGCTGCGCGCGCGGCAGACCGCGGAACTGTTCTGGCGCGCGACGAACCCGATCGCAGAATTCTCGGCGGCGCGCGGCCTGCAGCCCGACGATCCTCCCGGCTGGATGCGCGATCGGCTTGCCGGCGAGACGCGGACGATCATGCTCGTCGGCCACATGCCGCATCTCGCGCGCCTGCTGCACGCGCTCCGCCCGCTCGCGGCCGACGTACCGGTGGACTTTCCGCTGCACGGGTGCGTCGCGCTCGAAGCGGATGGTGAAGTCTGGAGGGAAGTCTGGAGGCTGACGCCGTGAGGTGAGTCGCGAGTAGCTGGGTCGCCAAGTAGCCGGGACAATCCCCAGCAACCCAGCAACCCAACATCCCAGCTACCTGGTCGTCGTTACCACCGGAACGTGATGCCGGCCGTCGCGCGCCAGAAGTCGAAATCGGCGAGGCCGATGTCGAACTCGTTGTCCGGCTCGGGGTCGGTGAGCGCGCGATAGTAGCGCAGGTCGCCCCGGAAGCCGACGTTGTCGGTCATGAACCCCATCGCGCCGCCGCCGATGTTGACGCCGAACTCGTCGTTGGTCACGTCGAAGAGGTCCGTACTACTCTGCACGTGGGTCTGAAGCAGGCCGCCACCCCCGGAGATGTACGGACGGAAGCCGGCGCCGGTCTGCCCGGCAATCGGAATGCCGACCAGCACGTTGGCCATGAACGAGGTCACGTTGCTGTTCGAGATGAAATCGAGGTCGTTGTCGTCGCCCTGGAAGAACTCCGGCGTGTACGCCAGGTCGGCCTCCCAGCCGAAGACCCCAGCGCCCATCCATCCAAACGACGCGCCCCACGTCAGATGCTCGCGGCCCGAAGCATCGCCCCCGAAGCCGCCGCCGATGTTCGGCGTGAAGAGCCAGTCGGCACGCGCGGTCGATGGCGAGAGCGCCAGCGCGAGCGCCGCAAGAAACACCCATTTCTTCATGTGTACGTTCCTCCCTGGCCGCGGAAGCTGCAAGCGACATACCTTTCGCGGCGAGCGGGGCCGTTACCGCGAGGCGGCGAGCTGTGCAGTATGTGCCTTGAGGATTGCCCACGCCCGCGCAACATGCGCCTCAGTCGTACGCAAGTGGCCGACGGCCAGTCGTAGGACGAAGCAGCCGTTCAGGCGCGTGTGCGATAGAAAGACGTCGCCCGAGCTGTTTACAGCGTCGACGAGGTGTGCGTTGAACGCGTCGAGCTCAGGCGCGCCTCCGCGGAAATCGCGGGGACGCGCGCGGAAGCACACGACGCTGAACGGCACAGGTGCGACGCGCTCGAAATCGGGGTCCTCGTCGACCCATTGGGCGAACCGTTGCGCCAGCCGGATGTGCTCGACCAGCGCGCCACGGATCCCGTCGGCACCAAAGTGCCGCAAGACCATCCAGAGCTTGAGCGCGCGGAACCTGCGGCCGAGCTGAATCCCCGTATCCATGAGATTCCGGACGCCCTGCGTTCCCTCGGCGGTCTGCAGATACTCGGGCACCAACGAAAACGCCTCCCGTACGACGTCCATGCGACGGCAGTAGAACGCGCTGAGGTCGAACGGCACGAACAGCCACTTGTGCGGATTGACGACGACCGAATCGGCGTGCTCCCATCCGTCGAACCGCTGCCGGTACTCGGGAATGATCGCGGTGACGCCCGCGTACGCCGCGTCGACGTGCAGCCACACGCGTTCGCGCCGACAGAGGTCGGCGATGTCGCGAACCGGATCGACGCTCGTGGTCGACGTGGTGCCGAGCGTCGCGACGACCGCCAGCGGCGTGACACCCGCCGCGCGGTCTGCGGCGATCGCGTCGCGGAGCGCGTCGGCGCGCATGCGGAACTCCTCGTCGGCAGGGATACGCCGCAGGCTGCGCAGACCGAGCCCCAGCAAGATGACCGCCTTGTCGATCGACGAGTGCGCGTGCTCGGAGCAGTACACGCGGAGGGGCGGCGCGGCCGCGAGCCCCTCCTCACGTGTCTGCGGCGCCACGGCCTGGCGCGCCGCCGCCAATGCATGCAGGCTCGCGATCGAGGCCGTGTCGTAGATGACGCCGTCGAACGGATCGGGAAGGCCGAGCAGGCGCCGGAGCCAGCCGAGCGCGACCTCTTCGAGCTCGGTGGCGGCCGGCGACGTGCGCCACAGCATCGCCTGCTGGTTGAGCGCGGCGGAGAGGAACTCGGCGAGCACGCCCGGCGCGCTCGCCGTGATGGCGAAGTAACCGAAGAAGCCGGGATGGTTCCAGTGTGTCAGCGCAGGAACGAGAATGCGCTCGAAGTCGGCGAGAATGGCGTCGAACGGCTCACCGTGCTCGGGTGCGGCGGCCGGGAGCGCGCGGCGTACGTCGCCCGGCGCGACGTGTGGAAGAACAGGGTAACGGTCGGATCCCGCCAGATAGTCCGCGATCCACTCCACGAGCGCGCGGCCGTGGCGGCGGAACTCTGAGGGATCCATCTCAACGCCCAAGTTCCAACTCCCAACTCCCAAAGCGTCCGGTCGATGGGTTGGGAGTTGGGAATTGGGAAGCTGGGAGTTGCCTACTGGTGGCTCTTGATGTAGTCGACGACGAACGTTTCGAGCCCGGCGTTGTTCAGCCCGATGGCTTTCCCCTCGGCCAGCGCCTTCTCGACGGGCCACTTGTCCTGGAGCGCCCGCTTGATCGTCCACATGCCGCCCACACGGCTCGCCGAGCCACAGTGGATGAACACGGGCTGATTGCTCTTGTCGGCCACGGCCGCCAGGAAGCTGTCGACCACCTTTGAGTCGGGCTGCGCCGCGTTGAAGGGCAGATGGATGTACTTGAGCCCCGCAGCTTGCGCCGCCGCGCGTCCCGCATCCACGTTGGCGCCTTCCTCGCTCGCCAGCCGCAGATTGATTACGGACACGAAACCTTCTTTCCGCAGCGCTGCCATCGCAGCTGGATCCACTTGGCCACCACAGCCAACCGTGGCGTCCACGCGGGAGAAGTTCCGGATGCCTGGCATTTCCTTCTTCTGAACCTGGGCGGTAAGGGCCGTCGTCAGGACGGTGGCTAGGCCGGCCGCCAGCACGATGCGCATTGTCATAGGCGTACTCCTAGCTGGCGATTTTATACCGAACACGAAAGGCCTTGGGCTGACCCAGGCCTACTTCTCGACCGTGACGGTCGTGGGATTGAGGACGCGCACGGTAACCGGCGTGCCGTTCGGGAGGGTTGCCGGGTTCCGGCCTCCAGCCAGCACAGCTGCGGTACCGGCGCCCGCGCCGATCGAGCCGCCGACGGCAGCGCCTCGCGTGCCGCCGAGAATGCCGCCGATGATCGCGCCGCCGATGGCGCCGCCGCCGATCTTTGCGGCGCTCTCGCCGCTGGGCGCGTCGCCCTCGCGGTAGATCGTCTCCGTCTCGAGCGGCACGCGCGTGCCGTCGGCCAGCGCGACCGACGTGAACCGGACGCCAAGCCGCGCGCGGTCCTTCAGCCGGCCACCGCGCTCGACGAGCGTGACCTCGCCGTGCGCCCGCGCACCCGCGGGGATTGCCACACGGTCGCCGACGCGGACATCACGGGTGACGCGCGCGACTACTGGGTCCTCGACGCGAGCGGTCTCGCTCGTGAGCGACGTCTCAACCTGCAGCCCGAGGACGGCGTCGGCGGGCACGATCAGATCCACGAACTCGGGTCTCGGCGGCTCGGGCGCACGGGGCGGCTCGGGCTCCCGTGCCGCCACGGGCGCGACCGGAGGCGGCGCGACCGGCCTTTCAACGACGTTCGGCGCGGGCTCCGGCTGCGCGGGTGTTCGCGCGATCTCCCGCTCGCGGGTGGGCGCTGGACGCGGCGCCGGTGTGGGACGCCGCTCGACTCGCGGTGCGGGCGGTGCTGCCGCAGGTACCTTCCCATCCGAAGCGACGGCTACCCTCGCATCCGAGAGGACGTCGGCGACAACGGTCTCGGCCGGTTCGATCGTTTCTTCCGTTTGCGCGACCGCTACGCCTGACGTCTCCAGCGTGGCGGGATCGTCTCCGCGGGTCGCGAGATAGAAGCCGCCCACCCCGGCCGTAACGCACAGGGCCGCAATCAGTCCGAGTGCCGTTTTGCCGATCGCCATCGATATGCTCCTTCAGCGTCGAGCCACGCAAGCCTCATGCCTGACCGGGCTCGCCGGATTCAGGCGCGAAATCGCGAATCCTCGTGGTCCTGGGCGGCCGTTCTTGACGATGCTGTCCTGTCGCGATGGCAGGTCGTCGACAGTCCGTCGGCCGTTCGACGCTCGTGGTGGGCCGGAGCGCTACGGGTAAGACGATCGTCCGACTCATGAACGCTCTCGTGTTCGACTGACCCGGCGGTGGTGGCGGATTCTTCGGCGCGGGCGGTATGAACGACAGTCGCTTCCGGGTCGAGTTCTACGTGCAGGGCTTCAACGTCCTGAACCGGACGAACTTCCTCAACTTCAGCGGCAACCTTCAGTCGCCGTTCTTCGGTACACCGACATCCGCGACGCAGGCACGGCGCGTGGAGGTCGGCATGCAGGTTCGCTTCTAGGCGGTAGCTGGTAGGCGGTAGTCGGTAGCCAGCTCGTAGTCGGGAGTCGCAACCAACTGTTGACGGCGACCTACTGACTTGCTGCGAAGTACCGACTACCAACTTGCTACCGACTACCGCCTACTGACTACCGACTAGAATCATCTCGTGCACGTCATCGTCGTCGGTGCGGGCGTGGTCGGCTGCGCGATCGCGTACGAGCTGGCTGCGCGCGGTGCGAATGTCCACGTGCTCGATATGCGCGGGACCGGGCAGGGCGCGACCCGCGCCTCGGCCGGCATTCTCGCGCCATACATCGAAGGACATTCGGCGGCGCTCCTGCAGCTCGGGATGTGCAGCCTGGACCAGTACGACACGTTTGTCCGGCGCGTCGCGGCTGACGCGCGCCGGCCGATCGAGTATCGACGCACCGGCACACTGCAGGTCGTGCGGACCGACGAGGAGGCGAAGCAGTTCCCGCGGCAGCAGCATACGCTGGCCGGGCTCGGCACCCGGGCGGACGTGCTCGACGGCAGCGAGGCGCGCCGGCTCGAACCGGCGCTCGGCGCTGACGTGCGAGCCGCCCTCCTCGTGTCGGCGCAGGGGTACGTGCGCGCGGCGGCGTTTACCGACGCCCTCGCGGCGGCCGCCGCCGCCCGCGGTGCCCGCGTGTCGGTCGCGCGTGTCGCACGGATCGGCGGAGCGGGCGGCGCCCTGACGGTCGAGACAACCGAGGCGAGGCTGGCCGCCGACGTCGTCGTGCTGGCGGCAGGAAGCTGGTCGGGCGGCATTCCGATGGACGCGCCGGCGCCGCCCGTCCGACCTGTGCGCGGGCAGCTGGTCGAGCTGCGGCTGCCGCAGCCGGCGCTGTCGCATGTGGTCTGGGGCTCCGAATGCTATCTCGTGCCGTGGCAGGACGGCCGCGTGCTGGTGGGAGCGACCATGGAAGAGGTCGGCTTCGACGAGCGCGTGACGGCCGACGGCGTGCGGCAGCTCATCGGGAGCGCAGTGCAGCTGGTGCCGGCGCTCGGCGCGGCCACCTTCGAGGAGGCGCGCGCGGGTCTGCGGCCCGCCACCACCGACGAGTTGCCGATCATCGGCGCATCAACGACAATGCGCGGCGTGTTCTACGCCACGGGCCACCACCGCAACGGCGTGCTGCTGGCGCCGCTCACCGCGTCGCTCGTCGCCGATCTCGTGCTCGCTGGCCGCGAGCGGCCGGAGCTTGCGCTGGTCCGCCCCGATCGGTTTGGGTTGTGAAGCTCAAGAAGCATTACACGTCGCGCGAGGTCGCCGTCCTGACCGGCCTCAGCGCGCGCCAACTCCAGTGGTGGGACTCGCGCCGGTTGTTCAAGCCCGCGGTCGCGCCGCATCGTACCGCAGCGGGCGGCTTCACGGAGCGCCGCTATACCCCGCTCGACGTCCTCGAGCTCCAGGTGCTCGCCGATCTGCGGCGGCGCGGCTACTCCATTCCCCGGTTGCGGCGCCTGCTCGCGACGCTGCGCGAGCTGTTTGGCGTGCGGCTCTATGAAGCCATCGGCGATGGCGGCCCGATGACGATCTACATCGGCGGCGATCAGCTCTACGCGCGCACACAGGACGGACGTCTCTTCAACTTGGATCGCCCGTCGCAGCCACTGCTGATGGTGGGGGAGGAGATCTCGATCCGGCCGCTCACCGCACGCCCGCGCAAGCGGCGCGCCGGTGCGGTCGTAGGGAAATCCCGATTCCGGAAGGCTGTTCACCCGCGCTCGCCGCTGTGAGCATGCGCACACCGCGAGTGCATTGATCTCGGCAGGCTATATGCGAACCAGGCCTCGTTATCGGTGTCGGTCAGTTCTTGTGGCAATCGTCCTTGCCATCGCGCATCGAGCCGAAGCGCAGACGACCAATGCCCCGCGTTGCGGAACAGGGGTGCACGAAGCCGAGGCCACCGGGACGGTATTTTTTCCACAGGATCAGATCTTCTGCCCGCTGTTCGCGGACCCGAAGGACGTCCGGTCGTTTGTGACGTTCCTCCGCGGCACATTCCCATCACTCGAGGACCCGGCGGGCAAGAGTACGTCGATTGCGTCTGTCGGCTTGGGCGACAGCTTCGGACTCGTGCGCCACGGAGGGCCGAACGCCGGCGAAGGCATTCAACTCGACGTGGTTGGGAGCATCTTCGCGCAGTTCAATCTAGGGACTCCGTCGAACGACCTCATCAACGCGGACTATGTCATCGGCCTGCCCCTGACCTTTCGCCGGCGCGGCTTCAGCGTGCGCGCGCGGCTCTATCATCAGAGCTCACATCTTGGTGACGAGTACCTCTTGAGCAACGAGGACGTCCAGCGCGAGAATCTCTCGTTCGAATCGGTGGAGTTCCTGGTGTCCCAGGAGGTGCGTGCGGTGCGTGCCTATGCTGGCGCGGAGCGCATCTTTCGGCGTGAGCCCGACAACCTCCCGGCGAAGTTGTTCCATGCCGGCCTGGAGTTGCGCACCGGGCGTCCGCGCAATGTTCAACTCGTGGGAGGCGTCGACGTCAAGACCACAGAGCTCCACGATTGGTCGCCGGCTGTGAGCGGACGCGTGGGGTTGGAATTTGGAAGGGCTGCACCCGGCGGTCATCCCGTGCGCCCTGTCACGTTGATGCTGGAGCTCTACGATGGTCCCTCACCGTACGGGCAATTCTTTCGGGACGACATCTCATACGTGGGCATCGGTCTGCACTTTGGGCTGTAACTAGGGGCCCGCGGCCGATGACGCGTGCCCTAACAGATTCGGAATGTCGGCACACAGATCGTCGGCCGCAGGACGGGCCAGTGTGCTTGTTCGAGCAGAATCGTGGCCGAGATGAAGCATGAATGTGACATCCATGTGGTGGCAGGGAATATGCCGAGACGCCCGTGGGAGTCCGATGATGGTCGCCGATTTTGAGAGGCCGTTTGCGAACATCGAAAGTGCGCAGGAGTACGTCCGGCTGTTGAGTGAGACGTTGCTCGAAGCCCAAGGCGATATCCAGAGGGATATCGAAGGTGCCCAGCGAGAGAACGCCGTGCGTCGCCAGGAAGCGCTCTATCTCGTCCACTACAAGCTGATCCAGCTACACGAGCACCTTTGTACCGCCAGCCACATCCTGAACGACCTGCGGACCCTTCGGCGCCTGCTGCTCGGCGAACGGCGCACCAACGACTCCGCCACGGACGTGTCCGCGTCGCGAGTCGCGTGGGCGCGCCCTCGTCAACCCTCGTCTCGTTCATCCGGCCGCTCCTCCCGCGCGGATCGCATGCGCCGAACCTTCTCGACAAAGCGTTGCGTCACGGTACTTCGGTCGGGAGAGAACTGATTCACGCAGGCATAGAGATACGGGCGTAACTGTCGCTGGGCATATCCGATGTAACCGACCTGGCGTATCTCACTCAACGTCTGCCGATAGTGGTCGAGCAGCGCCGCGGCGAAGATCTGGCTCGTGCGCATGGCGCCGACCCGCGTGGTCGCGGACATCCAACGGACGTTGTCTGGAAGCGCGCGCGCCGCTGAGAGCGCCATCACCGAGGATGTTTCAAAGACCGATCTGTCCTGGCGCTCGGATTCCCCCTTGAGCTGCGCCCAGACACTGCGGATGGTGTCCCGCGAAGGGAGATTGGCCAGCTGCAGACGTCCCGCTTCGTTCCGGACGGCCTCCCATTCCCGGCGCAGTTCCGGCACATCGAGCGGCGGGGTGTTCATCGTGGCGGCCAGCCGAGACGAGGTTCGTTCCAGGCCATCCAGCATCTGATCGACACTGGTGACCTGTGTATCTTTGTCGAGCAGTCCCTCAGCCTTGAGTGCCTCAGCAATCTCTGGAATCACGTACCGGCCGAGGCCGCAGAGGTCGGCAAGAGCCGCGAGGATCCAGACCGGCGACGCGCGAAACGCGACAATGCCGAGCAGTTCCACCGCATTGCCCGCCGTCCGTCTTGCGAGGAAGTCGTCCGGCAGAGCGGTCTCGGCGCGATACACGCCCTCGACGCCGCCAACGTGTTCGATCACGTACCGAAGCGTTGCGTCTACCAGGTTCTGATAGAGCCGGCTTCGACGGATGCCATCCGGCAGGGCGACCTCTCCGACTTCCCGCGCGACGCCAGCGCCCAGCCCCAACATGGACCGGAGCAGTCGCTCGGGGAAAGACAGCAGATAGTCCCGGCCGAGACGGAATCGCATCGATATCGATTGTGTGTTCCTTTTGGAGGGACGGCCTATCGAATCGGAAACACTTTCTCGAGATCGTCCGCGGGCCGGGGAATCACGTGGACGCCGATCAGCTCTCCGACGCGGCGGGCGGCCGCGGCGCCGGCATCGGTAGCCGCTTTCACGGATCCGACATCGCCTCTGATCAGCGCCGTCACCAGGCCCGCATCGACTTTCTGCCAGCCGACGAGCACGACGTTGGCCGTCTTCAGCATCGCGTCGGCCGCCTCGATCATGCCCACGAGGCCGCGGGTCTCGATCATGCCGAGCGCGTCGCCGATCTCCGCGTGAGCGGCCGCAGGGTCTTTTGGGGGAGCCGTCATGTGATGCCTATGCTAACTCACGCGGGTCCGGCTGAAGCCGGACACTACGTACGCAGCCATCCCTCGCGCTCGCGGAGCGACGTGATGTGCGCCATATGATGACACGAGTGCCATGCGTAGCCTTGGAGCTGCGCGTCCAGATTCGTCATGCCGATTTCCGGGTGGTAGAACCGGCGCTCGAACTGCGCCGGCGCGAGCGAGCGCCACACCGCTGTCCATCGCGCGTGCACGGCATCAAGAATGTCAAGTGAGATCACGATCGGCAGGCGACTGTCGGCCAGCGGCGCCCAGGCGTCCTGATCGTAGGGCTTGATGGTCGGCTCGTGCTCGGTCAGCGCAAGCTTCGTCCGGATGTATCCGTTCATGTGGCTGTCGGCCATGTGGTGCACGAGCTGCCGCACGGTCCATCCGCCGGGCCGGTACGGCGTCTCGAGCTGCGCGTCCGTGAACCCCGCCACGGCGGCGCGCATCCGCGCCGGCAGTTCCTCGACGATTGTGATCGCCGGCTCGCGCATCTCTGGCGTCACCGGCGCACCCGGGTCGAACTGGCCGACCGGGTACCGCAGATGGGTCATCACCGGGCAACGAGTTTCACGTTGAGGGCAGCCGTGTCGCCCGCACGGAGACGGAACACCGTCGCCTGTCCCCTGAGCGAGGCGAGCAGCTCGCCGTCGGTCTCCTCGCCCTGTTCCAGATAGTCGACCGCCACGGCAAGATACCGATCGTGCGGGGGGAGTGCCCGGATCTTGAAGAGCCCCTGCTGGTCCGGGCGCGCCGATCGCACGAAGCGCGACGGCGCCGTCCACCGTATCTCCTCGTCTGGAAACACGATAACCGTAAAGTCGCGCGACGCCGACTTGCCGTCGGCCGCCGTCACTGAGCCCGACACCTCCGTGACGCGATCGGTGACAACGATACGCGCGCCCGTGATGTCGCCGTTCGGTGCAAACTCGATCGGCCGGTCGGTCACGTCACGGCCGTCCACGATCACCGACTCGAGCATCCATTCCTGCGGCAACCCGTTCAGACGGAGAAGCCGTGCCCCGAACAGGTTCGTGACCGTGAACGTTCCGTCCTCGGCGACGTTGCGCCCGCCAAATGGGCCGGCTCCGCCGCCCAGACCCGGGAAGCCGCCGAAGCCGTCGCCGACCATCGGCGCCGTCACCTGCAAATTGGCCTTCATCAACGTCGCGCTACTCCCCGGCGCCGCGACGACCACGCCACCGAGCGCGGCGCCGCGTCCGGTCACAACGGTGACGCCTCTCACGTCGTCTCCGACGACGGTGATCGGCAACGTTCCCATCTCGATGTCGCCGCCGCCACCGCGCAAGGCCGGTCCGCCGTTGCTCGCCATCAGGGTGTACGTGCCGGGCGCCACGTTCGACAGCAGAAACGAGCCGTCGGAGCGGATCCGATTCCCGGCGCCGAACGCCATCGGACCCGCGCCGGCTCCGTCGGGCGCGAGCAGCATCACCACACCGCTCGAAAGCGGCACACCGGTCGAGGTGACGACGGTGCCGGCGACGCGCGCGGTTCTGACGGCCTGCAGCGCGAACGAGATGCTGGCCTCTTCCGAGACGCCGAGGGGAATCGGCTGTGCCTCGGTCACGCTGCCGGTGCCGGGGTAGTACGTCGGCGCGTAGCCGGTGGAATCGGTTGTGTCGTCTGGCGGCAACGCGCGCAGGAGCGCGCTCACGTAATACTCGCCGGGCATCAGACCGTACAGCCGGAATGCGCCGGTGTCGTCGGTCTGCGCGACCATGCCCGTTGGCGAGAGCCGCCGCGTCCCCTGTGACAGCTGATAGCGCAGCGCCTGCACGCGCGCGCCCGCCACAGGATCGCCAAACTCGTCGAGCACACGGCCGGCAATGACGGCGCCGCGCGGCAGCGCGAAGTTGACCTGCTGGACGACTTGGCCATCCGCCAGCTCGAGCGGACGCCCCGCCTCGAACGGCCGCCGCTGTCCGTACCGCATCGCCACATAGCCGCCTTTCGAGGCGGTCAGCTCCCAGCGGCCCGCCGGGAGATCGCGCAGCTCGAATCGTCCCTCGGCGTCGGTCGTCACCAGCCGCGTGTCGCGGCTCCCGGACGACACGGCGCGAATCTGCGCGCGTCGAATCGGCGCGCCGGTGTCCGCCGTATGCACGCGACCACGGACGATGGCCGTTCCCGTTTCGCGTTCGCGCACGTCGCGGGGCGGCCGCTGGCCCTGAGCGCCGCCTCGCCCTTGTGGGCCCGCAGACGCCTGGGCGAAGAACGCCGCCGGACTGACGAAGGCGGCGACGAGTACGGCGAGCATCAGCACGCGGGTATTCATGAGCGTTAGGGGTCTGACCCCCGCGCCCGACATGGGGTCAGACCCCTAGTTTAGACGCATCTCAGGCGTGTAGGTCTTTCACGATTTCCCGCGCGGCCAGCTTGCCGCTTCCCCCTGACATGAAACCGCCGGGATGCGTGCCGGCGCCGCACAGATAGAGCCCGCGCAGCGGACTCCGATAGCGTCCCGCTCCCGGCACCGGGCGCAGGCCGAGGAGCTGATCGAGCGCCAGCTCGCCATGAAAGGGGTGGCCTCCATGAAAGCCGTAGCGCGCTTCGAGCTCCGCCGGCGTAATGACCTGTGCGCCGACGACGAGTCGTGCGATGCCCGGCGCGAAGCGATCGACGGTCGCGAGGCACCGGTCGAGCAGCATGTGTGGCACCGCGGTCCATTCACGGCCGCGCAGCCGGTACGGCGCGTAATGGACGTACGCCGACATCACGTGTGCGCCGCCTGGAGCGAGATCCGAGTCGAGAATCGAAGGAATGGCGACGTCGAGCCAGGGCTCCTCTGACAGCTCGCCGTATTTCGCGTGGTCGAATGCGCGCTCCAGGTAATCGAGGCTGGGGCCGAGGTGAATCCGTCCGGACAGTACATCGTCGTGGCGTCCGGCTTCAGCCGCACCACGGAACTGCGGCAGCGCGGACAACGCGAGGTTGACCTTGGCCAGCGTGCCGGCGGCGCGGTAGCCCCGAATTTTCGACAGGAAATCGGGCGACAGGTGCACCGGGTCGACGAGCGCCAGAAAGGTGGTCTTCGGATCAACTGCCGAGACGACAGCATCGGCCGCAATCTCTCGTCCGCCGGCGACGACACCGGTGACGCGCTGATCGGCTGCCAGAATCCGCTCCACGCGGACGCTCGTCTGGATCTCGGCGCCTGCGGCACGCGCGGCAGCCGCCATCGCAGCCGTCAGCGCACCCGGTCCCCCCCGCACCGGCCCTGGCCGGCCGGCCAGCCGCGCCGCCGCCTCGTGGAGCAGCAGCACGAGGCCGCTCCCCGCCGATCGCGGACCGAACATCGTGCCGGAGATCGCGGGCGCGGCGATCGTCGCGCGCAGCACGTCGGACGCGAACCATTCACTCGCGAGATCAGCGACCGGCATGGGTCCCCACCGGAGCAGCCGGTACGCGTCCCTTTTCCCGAGCGCGCGAAACCGGCGGCCGACGCGCAGGAGATTCCAGAGGGCGCGTCCGTCGAGGTCGTTGACATCGGGAGCCGGCGCGGCCACGAGCGGCGCGAGCGTGCCGGACACGGCCGCCATCGCCGCCCGGTACGCCGGGTACGCCTCCGCATCCTTCGGATGTCGGGCGCGCAGCGCGTCACCCGTTCGCCGCGTATCGCCATACACGACCACAGGCGGGCCCTCGAGGGCGGGGGCGAACGACTCGACGCGCGGCTCGAGCCACGCGAGCCCGTGCTGCGCGAGCTGCATGTCGCCGGCAATATCGGCGCGAATGGAGGCATGGTGGGCGAGCGTTGGGCAGCGGAAGCCGGGATGGATCTCGGTGGTAATCGCGCCACCGCCGACAGCGGCGCTTTGCTCGAGGACCAGCGGCGTGAGGCCAGCCTTCGCCAGATAGAACGCAGCGGTCAACCCGTTATGACCCGCACCGACGATGACGACCCGCCTCACGAGCGCGTGTCTCCGAGAATCCGCTTCGCCGCGTTGCGTCCAGGCGCGCCCATGATGCCGCCGCCCGGGTGCGTCGCCGACCCGCACATGTAGAGCTGCCGGATCGGCGTGCGGTACTGCGCCCATCCGGGTGCCGGACGCAGGAAAAACAGCTGCTCGAGGGTCAATTCACCCTGAAAGATGTTGCCTTCCGACAGGCCCCACTCGCGCTCGAGGTCGAGCGGTGTGACGACCTGGCGGTGCAGGATGATGCGCCGCAGATTCGGCGCGTGCTCGGCGAGCGTGTCGATTACCGTGTCGCCGAACTCCTCTCGCTTCTCGTCCCATGTGCCTTCCGTCAGGTGATACGGCGCGTACTGGACGAAACACGACATGACGTGCTTGCCCGGCGGCGCAACGCTCGGGTCGGTCAGCGACGGAATCACGATGTCGATATAGGGGCGGCGCGAGAACCGGCCGTACTTGGCGGCATCGTACGCACGCTCCATGTAGTCGACGCTCGGCGAGATGGAGATCGCGCCGCGCAAGTGCAGACCTTCGCCCGGCAGGCACGTGAAGTCGGGCAGCGCATCGAGCGCGAGGTTCACTTTCCCAGACGATCCGCGGAATTTGTACCGCTGTACGTCATCCGCGAAGTCCGACGGCAGCAGGCTCCGGTCGACGAACTTCAAGAACGTCGCGCGCGGATCGACACTCGAGACAACGACGGAGGCAGGGATCTCGTCGCCGTTGGCGAGCACCACGCCGCGCGCCGTGTTGTTGCGCACGATGATGCCCGACACGGCGGTGTCGGTGCGGATGTCGACGCCTGCCTCCCGCGCGGCCATGGCAATGGCGTCGGAAATCGCGCCCGTCCCCCCGCGCGGCAGGCCCCACGAGCGGAACGCGCCGTCGATCTCGCCCATGTAGTGATGCAGCAGCACGTACGCCGTGCCGGGCGAGCGCACCCCAAGGAACGTTCCGATGATGCCCGACGCGGACATCGTCGCCTTCAGCACGTCGGTCTCGAACCACCGATCGAGAAAGTCCACCGCGCTCATCGTCATGAGCTGGACCTGGTTGTATTGGTCCTGCCGCGAGAGGTCGCGGAACCGGCGGGCGAGAAACCACAGGTTGCGGAGCTCGCTGGGGCGGAGCGACGTCGGGTCGGGCGGCAGCATCGTCAGGATCGGCTTGACGAAACGCCCCATCTCGACCATGGCGCGGCCGTATTCGTCGTAGGCTTCGGCATCGATCGGCGAGTGGCGCGCGATCTCGCGGCGCGTCTTCGCATGATCGTTGACACGCCAGAGATAGTCGCCGTCCGGCATCGGCGTGAAGGTGCCGTCGAGCGGCAGGATCTCGAGCCCGTGCCTGGGCAGATCGAGCTCGCGGATGATTTCAGGCCGGAGCAGCGAGACGACGTAGGAGCAGACGGAGAAGCGGAAGCCTTTGAAGATTTCCTCGGTGACGGCGGCGCCGCCGAGCACGTGGCGGCGCTCCAGCACGAGAACCTTGCGACCGGCGCGAGCGAGATACGCGGCGGCGGTCAGCCCGTTGTGACCGCCGCCGATGACGATCGCGTCGTACACCCGGGCTACGGGGTCTTGCATTTCCCCGCCGAGCCCGCTGCATAGATCGCCCCGATCTCTGCGGGCTCCAGCGCGCGGTTGAAGATCTCGACTTCGTCGACGAGCCCGTCGAGCGTGAATTCCTCGGACTTGCCTATGGTGAGCGGTACCACCGGATCGGCGATCGGCGTGCCGATGACATCGGTCGCGACTGGTACGCCGTCGATGTAGAGCGTGTAATGGCTATGGTGCTTCTTCGTGACGGCGACGTGATACCACCGGGAGAGCGTCGGGGTCCACGGCACGGCCACGGGGTCGCGGACAGGGCCATTCGGAAAGCGGTTGATGTGGAACCTGAGGGCAGGTGTTCCGCGCAACTGATCATGCCCGTCGACATCGTACCAGAAGATCCACTTGTTGTCCTCGCGCGCGCCGACACCGGGGCCATCGTCGTGGCCGATGAACGGATCACGGCCGCTGAGGCTGTTGAACCGCACCCAGAGATCGATCGTGAAATCGTTGTGGCCGAGCGTCCAGATGGGATCGTCCGGCACTTCGATCCACCCGTCGCCGTCGAAGCTGAAGGCGCCGTCCACCATGCCTGGCGCGAACATCGCGGATCCGACGAGCTGTCCATCACGGCCACCCGCAATGTCGTTGGTATTGCCGTCGCCCGGCCACCAGGCGACCAGGCCCGACGGCGGCGGTACGCAGGTCTGAGCGATCGCGGGGCGTGCACTCGCAAGCAGCCCGGCGATGACGAGAAATCCTGACACGCTGCGTGAACAGTTCATTGCTCCTCCTATACGAACCGCGTCACAAGCGTCTGGCCGACGCTCAAACAGGGTTCGGTACGATCGTGTGGATGCGTTTGCGGCGCCGCTACTCTACGCGATCGCGACAAGGAGGTTCGCAACATAAGAAGCGCGAGTCGGTCCACGTCTTCAGCGGCCGACGTCACGGCTGACACGAGCTGACACTGACGCGCATCATGGACGGGACAGGTCGTAGGTAGTGATCTCGAGTTCGTGGCCGTCCGGGTCATGGAAATAGATCGAGTGCGCGATGCCGTGATCCTGAAACGTGACAGGAATGCCACGTGCCTCCAGGTGCTGCCGAGCCCGGGCGAAGTTCGACGCATCGACGCGGAACGCCAGGTGAAGCATCGCCAGCGTGTCGCGCCCCGGGCGTTCCTTGGGCTGGTCGCCGTCGACAGGAAAGAGCGCGATCGACGTCCCGCCGGTGCCGACGACCGCCGGGAAGTCGCCCCAGGGCTCCTCGTACAGCCGCTCGAGGCCGAGCACCTCCTGATACCACACCGCCGAGCGGCGGACGTCACGCACGGCCAGCGCGACGTGGTCGATGCTCTGGATGGTGAACATGGGACGATCCTATCGAGAATTCGGTGCGGATCGCACCGAGGAGTAACGGGACCGCGCCGACAAGTGGAAGCGATCGCACCGACCTCGTAAGATACCCCCATGGCGATTGGAACGGCCTTTCATCCGCGCACGTTCGCGCTGTGCGAGTCGCTCAACTACCGCGAGTGGTCGGGCTATTACGCGGTCAGCACATACGAGACGCATCACGAGCACGAGTACCACGCCATCCGCCACGCGGCAGCGCTCATCGATGTCTCGCCGCTGTACAAGTACCGGCTCACCGGGCCGGACGCGAGCCGATTGGTCGATCGCGTGATCACGCGCGACGTGCGGAAGATGACAGTCGGCCAAGTCTGGTACACGCCCTGGTGCGATGACGAGGGAAAGGTCATCGACGATGGCACCGTGACGCGGCTCGATGAGCAGACGTTCCGATGGACCGCCGCCGATCCGAGCCTCCGCTGGTTCCGCCAGAATGCGACCGGACTCGACGTGCGCATCGAGGACATCTCCGACCGCGTAGCGGCGCTCGCGCTGCAGGGGCCGACCGCGGCACGGGTGCTGCGCGCGGCGGCCGTCGCCGACCTCGATCGGCTCAAGTATTTCCGTGTCACGAGCGGCCGCATCGGCCGCGTGCCGGTCGACATCTCGCGCACGGGCTACACCGGCGATCTCGGCTATGAGGTCTGGATGCCCGCAGAAGATGCGCTCGGCGTCTGGGATACGTTGATGCAGGAAGGGCGGCCGTACGACATCAAGCCGGCGGGAATGCTGGCACTCGACATGGCGCGCGTCGAGGCGGGGCTGCTGCTCATCGACGTCGACTTCAACAGCAGCCGGAAGGCGCTGATCGAGTCACAGAAGTACACGCCGTTCGAGATGGGGCTCGGCCGGCTCGTCACCCTCGACAAGGGCCCGTTCGTCGGCCGCGTGGCGCTGGCGGCGGAGCAGCGCCGCGGCCCGGCCCGGATGGTCGTCGGCCTGCACGTCGACTGGCCGGACGTGGAGGCACTCTACGACCGCTTCGGGCTTGCGCCGGTAGCGCCCGCTGCGGCGTCGCGTGTCCACGTGCCGGTGATGCGCGACGGCCAGCAGGTCGGCCGCGCAACGACGACCTCCTGGTCGCCGACCCTGAAGCGGCTGATTGCGCTGTCGACCGTCGACGCGCCGTTCTATGCGGAGGGGACCCGGCTCGACGTCGAGATCACCGTCGAAGCGACGCGCCACTACGTTGGGGCGACGGTGGTGAAGACGCCGTTCTTCAACCCGCCGCGGAAGACTGCGACGCCGCCCGCGTAGGTCTCGGTCCGGCCGCCTCCATCAGCTGGCTGACCGAGATTTACTCACCGCAGGTCCAGAAAACGCCTGTCTGTTGCATCAATCGACAGGTGCCCGAACCGGCAGCTTACCAAAGTCCCCTCAACAGTCGCAGCGCGACGAGCAGCACCATCGGGGAGAAATCCAGCCCTCCCATGGTCGGGAGCACACGGCGGATCGGCGCCAGAGCCGGCTCGGTGAGCCCGTACACGATTCTCGCCAGCGGATGTCGCGGTTCCATTCGTACCCAGGACATGACGACGGCCGCCAGAACGACGATCGAGTACAGGTCGATGATCGTGGCAACGAGGCGCATGGATATTGATTGACGGCGAGCAAACGTTCTCGTCCAAGCTTATCGCCGACTGGCCAGGACGGCTCATCTCTGAGCAGTTGATCGGCAACACCCACCTGGCTTGGCCGCGTTCGCAATACGCCCCTTGAAGCGAGCCAGGGCGTCGATTGGAGGCGCCCGCCGCAGCGGCTCAAGTCTAGCCTAGAAGGCTGTGGTACTACGCACGTTATAAGCTGGCCTTCAAGCGTGCGGCGACTCTCGTCCGCCGTGCCGGGGGTTGTTTCTATCGTTCCTGTCGCGCCGCGGCCGCGTTGAGCCGGCCGACGAGCGCGCGGAGACCGGCGCTGGCCTGCGGATGCCCGGCAATCTGCGTGTCGATCATGCGCAAGAACCCGTCACGGATCACGCCAGGCCTCGCCTGGTACTCGGGAATGCCGGGCGGAAGACCGCTCGCGTCGCCGTCGTGTTCCAGCCAATCGGCAAACGCTGTGAGGCGCTCCTCCACGTCCCGGAAAACTGCCGGCGTCTCTAGCAAATCCATCTCGCGGCGCCACCCCGGGGCCCAGGCGAAGTCGAGCTCAATCGGCGGCTCGCCGGGCTCGGGCCACACCAGCTCCCGAGAGCGGTCGGCGCGCTCGTCGTAATACGCGAGCCGCAGCCGTAGACGGTAACGCGCGTTGTGGCGGGAGTCGAGATCGATCTCCAGGCGCTCGGCACCCAGCCCATGCGCGAACTGGTGTGGAGCTTCGCCGTTGAGTGCGAAGAGCGGATATGTGGGCGTGCCCGTGTCGAGTGTAGCTTTGAGTCGTATCACGGCGAGCGGCGCGGCCGGGACCGAAAGATCGACACGTGTCAGAACCGTCCAGCCTTCGACATCCAGGTGCACTTCATCGAGGACGACGAGGCCCCCGCCGCGGTTGACGAGCAACGCTGCGATCCGGTTGTCGAAGGCGGGCCATCGTGGCTCGACCGTCGTACGCGCGAGCCGGAACTCGATGCCAACCTGCGTCTCGCGAATCGCGTCCAGGTCGCGTTGCAGTTCCTCAACGTCGGCACCGAGTCGCCGTAAGCCCTCGATGAAATGGCTGTCGGACTCTTGCATGTCGTCGAGCACCCGCACCACGTCCTCGAGGTCGGGACCCTTGTGCTCGGGCTTCAACGAGTCCTCAACCAACCGAGCGAGGAAGCTGCCGACGAGCGGCACAGGGATCGAGCGAAGACCATCACAGAGCGCTGCGACCAGCGTCTCGCGGGCGCTGGTCGGTGCTGCCTCCTTCAGACGTTGCAGCAGGCGCTGCACGGCAATACGTGCGCGCGAGATCTGAGCTGCGGTCTGCTCCGTGGACATCGGCGTAACACCTCCTGTTGGTCTGACTGCCGCGACCAACGCGACGGCGGCGCGGGCAGTCGGCAGCGGGATTACCCGCGAGCAATAGTGTGTGAGAATGACGCCCCCCAGACAAACACCCGTCCGCCGTCTATCTCAGGCGCCGAACGTTAGGAGGACGCGCGCAAAACGGGCAGGACCTGGAGCCGTGAGACGCCGGCGCCGCGCCGGCCGGCCTCGAAGACCGCACTACTCGACGCATGGAGGAGACGATGGCAGAAGGAACAACGAGCGAGTCGTCTGCGGCTGGCACACCCGTTACCGCCGCGACGCGTTGTGATCTCGGCGGCGACGAAATCCTGCCCGTCGTGATGCGGGTGACAACAACATCCGTAGTCGAATTCGTGCTCTTCGTGTGCTTGGCGCCGGCGCGTGTCCAGATCTTCTTGGATACCGCCCGCATCGCCGAGGCGGACGGGCAGGATGAAGTTCGCCTGCGCCTTCCGCCGATGCTGCCTGGCGCACACAGCCTGATGTGGAGTCACATCACTCCAAGTCCCACCTGGAAGACCCGCGCGGAAATAGCCGCTGATGGCGTGACGCTGTTTCGCCGGCGAAAGTCCAGCGACGGTAACAACCCCACGAATAGCGGCTTTGCCTTCTTCGAGGTGTCCCAGTGAACGCCCAATCACGACCGACGATGAGACGTGCGATCGTCCTATGGCTGCTCGGCACGGCGCCGCTGTCTGCTCAGGCCACCATCAACCAGGCCACTGCAGAAAAGATACTCAACGAGAAGATTGCCAGCCTTCAGAAACGGGCCGTCGAGCGGGCTGCAATAGAAGCTGTTGCGGCGACGCCGTTGACAACACCGGTCGCCACTCAACACTTTGCGCCTGCAATGGCAATTGGCGGTGACAGCGCGATGGACATCGTTCCGGGGCCGTCGTTCACGAAACTCCTTGCGCTCGCGACCGAAAGCAATCTCGTCAACTTCGGCAAGGACAGGACGACGCTTTCCGTCAATCCCTTCCTGTTTGTCAGCGCCGCGAACCCGTCAGTCCTCGATCAGCAAAGCCTGTACGAACGCTACGCAGTCCTTCGTCGCGTGGGTGGCGCGTTGTCGGTTGGCGGGACGGGCGAGAAGCTCGACCGCGACCGCGATGGTGTGCCGGAGCCGGTCGCCACGATCGACCGGCCGTTAGACATCGTCAGTTGGGACCTGCAAGTGCAGGTGTTCGGGACGCGTGACAGGCGCGACCCCCAAAATTTTCGGCAGTACCTAAACAGTCCGGCTGCGACGACGTTCAGTCGACTGAACGTTGAATTCGCGGCGTTCCTGGCGCGGTGGAAGACGGACATTACGCAAATGGCTGCAGCCAACGGAGAGCTCCTCGAAGAACGGTTCCGGGATTTCCTCGAGCGAGCCGACGTGCAAGCGGATCTGCTGGGCGTTTCAGCGCTGCGCGCGCAATTACTGCAGGAGCATCAGGCGATCGACAAGGAGATTGACCGCCAGATGGTGTGGACCGTCGCATTTGGCGGAACACATCAAGGGGACCAGTTCGGTCCGGACAAGCTCAAAATCGGGGCCAAAGGCGTGTGGAGCTTTCTCACCGGCCCACAAACGTGGGACAACACCATCAATGTCGGCTATGTGCACGCCGCCTCCATCGGTGTCTTGCCTGACTCTTCCAGCCTGACCTTTGGATGGAAGCTCGGAACAAAGCTCGTGAAGACGCTGGCGCTTGTGAGCAACGGTATCGATTCGTCGGCGAGTCTCGCAACGGAACATTACCGGGATGTACCCACGGCGCTGCACGACAACATTATCAAGGCGAGCGTGACCATCGCGTTCAACTTCACCAAGAGCGTGTCGGTCCCGCTCACCGTCACATACGCGAACCATAGCGATTTGCTGACGAAACAGAACAAAGTGTTTGGCCACCTTGGGCTGTCCTACGATCTGCCCACTGCGCGGTGAATGTCGGAAGATGGGCGCAGGTATGTGCCGGCGTTCGTCGAATTCTCGCAAGCGCTGGCCGGAGTCGCCGCGTGTGCGCCAGTACTGTGCCGCCACAGGAGATCCGATTCTGCTCGCTGACTTTGCTCGGAGCAGCAAGTGTCGAAGCCTCTATCGGGGAAGACCGACTCGCACTCTCAGACGATGACGTGCTGGACGAACGGTTCAGCCGACCGGAACCCAGTTCTCGTCGTGCCGACTGTCCGTCACGCCAAGGTGCTGATCGAGCTCGCCTATCTGATGCGCCTGGGCGTCTGGGAGTTGACGCGTCCGATTCTCGCGCAGAGCTGCGAGTTGCCGCAGCCGTTTCCCGGCGATCCCGCTGACCAGATCTTCGACCCCCAGAGCTGGAATGCGCACGCCTACGCCCGCAACAACCCACTCAAGTATGCCGATCGCGGCGATGCTCGCGCATCCTCCATGATGCGTCGAGCGCCGATTCGCGCCACCGAAGCGAAATCCGGGTTAGAATCCGTCTTCTGGCGGCTCAATCAGGAGAATCTGCATGACGCTCCGACTGGGCTTGGCAGCGGGGCTGCTCGTGGCGCTCGCGGCGGCGGCGTCCGCCCAGTGGCTGAACCAGCGTGACCCGAGCCTTCCCCGCACCGCGGATGGCCGGCCCGATCTCACCGCGCCGCCGCCGCGCTTCGCCGACGGCGGCATCGACCTGTCGGGCGTCTGGATGCCGGACCCGAAGGCGACGCCTGGCGGGGTCCCCGTGGGGCAGACAGTTGGCGAGGACCCGGTGATTCGGCTGCGGACGGAGGACGGCACGCCCTTCCCGCTGCTACCCGCGGCGGAAGCCGAGTACCGGGAGCGGCTGCGCCGCGGCGATCACGGCCCTTCGAGCCGCTGCATGCCCCATACGATCGTCGACGCCTACCTGGTGCCGGAGCCGATCAAGATCGTGCATGCAACGGGACTGACGATGCTGCTGCAGGAGGAGTACCAGCACTTCCGCCAGATCTTCACGGACGGCCGTGCCCATCCCCCCGACATGCAACCAGCCTGGTACGGCTACTCGATAGGCCGCTGGGAGCGCGACGAATTCGTGATCGAGACCGCCGGATTCAACACCCAGGGCTGGCTCGATCTGACGCCGCTGACGCACAGCGAATCGCTCCGCATCACGGAGCGGTTTCGACGGCCGAACGTCGGGACGCTGCTGATGCAGGCGACGGTCGACGACCCGAGCACGTTCTCCCGGGTCTGGAGAACGCAGACGATCACGTTCCGCCTGGTGCCCGACGCCGACCTCGTCGAGTACCTCTGCGACAACAACACCATGCCGAAGCTGACGGCACCGCACTGAGAGGCATGAACAATCTTCGCCACGCCGGCAAGGAGGGCGACATGACATACAGACTGGCGACGACGCTGTTGGCGGTCTCGATCCTGATGACGGGCTCGGCGGCCGCTCAGGATGCAAGGAGTGTGCTGCAGGCGGCCGACCGGGCCGTGGGAGCAAGCGCGGTGAATTCCATCCAGTACGACGCGACCGGATGGATCAGGTTCCTCGGACAGAATTTCACCGCGGACCAGGATTGGAACCGCGTGGACCTGCAGAGTTATACGCACACCATCGATTACGGCAGCCGATCGGCGAGAGAAGAGTACGTGCGAGTGCAAGCGAACAATCCGCGCATTGGCGGCGGCGCGGGCTTTCCCATCCAGGGGGCACCGCGGACGACGAATTTCGTTAGCGGCACGATCGCGTGGACGTTGAACGCACAGGGCCAGCCCCAGCCACAGGTGGACCAGGCCGAGGTTCGTCAGTTCCTGCTCTGGGTCAGCCCGCATGGCTTCATCAAGGCCGGGCTGCAGGACCCGAATGCGAGCGTCTCGGACCGGCATTTCGTGCTGACGGGCCGGACCCTCAAGGTCGTCGGCTTCACCACCATGGGCAAGTTCCGGGCGACCGGCGAGTTCAACGACCAGAATCTGCTCGAACGTGTCGTCACCTGGATTCCGAACCCCGTGATGGGGGATATGCAGGTCGAAATCCGCTACAGCGATTACCGGGACGTGGGGAGCGGCGTGAAATTCCCCCACCGCGTGCACGTGCATCAGGGCGACCACCCGTTCCTCGGTGGCCGGAACTTCATGGATCTGACCGTCAGCAAGGCGTCGGTGAATGTTGCGAATGCCGCGCAGACGGTCCCCGACGCCGTGCGCACCGCGAAGGCGCCTCCCGTAAATGTGACCACGACGCAGCTCGCGCCCGGCGTGTGGCTGTTGGCCGGCGGCTCGCACAACAGCGTCGCGGTCGAATTTCGCGACTACATCACCGTCATCGAGGGGCCGTTGGACGACAACCGGTCGAACGCGGTGATTGCGGCGGCCAAGAAGGTGATTCCCAACAAGCCGATCCGCTATCTGCTCAACACGCATCACCACTGGGATCATTCAGGTGGCATCCGGGCGTTCGCGGCAGAAGGCGCCACGATCGTGACGCACGAGAGCAACAAGGACTTCTACGAACGGGTCGTCCTGGCTCCGCAGCCGCGCACCCTGAGTCCTGACCGTCTGTCGAACTTCCCGTTTGCGACGACCGGCCCAGGGCCGCAGCGACTGGAGACCTTCGCCGAGCGGCACGCGATCAGCGACGGCACGCAGACGCTCATCAGCTATCACCTGGAGGGGCTCAACCATGCCGGCGACATGGCGATCGTCTACCTGCCGGGCCCGAAGCTCCTGGTCAGCGCGGACATGGGGCCACCGGCGGCGGGGACGCCAGCAGCCAATGTCAACGCGAACTCGGTGGCCCTTTACAACAACATCAGGCGCCTGAAGCTGGATGTGGGGCAGCACGTACCCATCCACGGCAATCCGAGCTCGCACGCCGATTTCGAGAAGACCGTAGGGCCCGCGGCGGCGCAGCAGCAGACCACTACGGCAGGAGGCGGCGACTAGTCCACTAGATTCTTCTACAGCCCGGCTTGCGATCTGGACATCGCAGGCGTAGAGTCGTAGCAGGAGGTGTGCCGTATGGCTCCATCCATCAAGTGTGCACATCCGTCCTGTCAGTGTCTGGTCGAACCCAACGGGCCGCACGGTAAGTACTGCAGCGACCACTGCAAGCAGGCCGGAGACAGGGTCGAACTCCGGTGCGACTGTCAGCACGCTGCTTGCCGCTAGTCGCGTAAGGCAGGGACCGTGCCGAGGGACGGGGGCGCGGCCGTCGCATCGCGGATCTTCCGAAAACAGCGCTAATCGTTCCTAATCGTTGTCGCCCGCCGGCTCTCCCTGCTGGCTGACCACCGCACACCCGGATCCGTCGATCTGTTGCCTCGCGTCTGTCTCGTCCGCCGGCTCGTCGATCCCACGCGTGGCCTGCACGCTCGAGTATGTCGATACCGCGTACGGGACGAACATCGTCAGCGCCATCCCCAGTACCCGCAAGGAGTTGACCTTGACGAGGCTGCGGACCAAGCCGTTGAAGAGGCTGACGTCCCGGCGTCGTTCGGCGGGAGGCTCTCAACGGTGGAACTCGACCAATAGAAGTCCGACGCCACGCCCGTAAACGACGCGGGCCCAACGACCTGACAACCTGTCCCGGCATCGTCCGTCAGCGAGGGCGGACCATCGAAACCATGAGTTCTACAGCCGCTGTACGCACGTGCGATCGTCGCCTCCCATTCCGCCTTCGTGGGCAGCCGCCAGTCGCCCGGCGACGACCCGTCGGTCAAGCCGCAGTCGCCGTCCTTCAGGCTCGCGGCCGCCGATACTTCAAGGCTCCCCCGCGGCTTCGGCAGCGTCGGTATGGCATTTGCCATCACGAAGTTGAGTAGTCACGACATCAAGGAGGCTGGCCGTGCCATTCAGAACCGAAAGCAACCGGGATCGGGTGATTCGGATCCTTGCCGCCTTTGTGCTGGCCTATATCGCCTGGGCAAACTGGCCCGGAACTGTGGCGATTCTGTCGGTCATTGTCGGGGCGATTTTGCTGGTCACCGGAGTCGTCGGGTGGTGCGCGGCCTCCGCGCTGTTCGGCCTCTCTACGAGGAAGAAGATCGGCGCGTGATTCCGCTGGTCGATGCAGGGAACGGCGCACGGAACGTCGCCGCGACGAGACGTGCGCCGGGCGACGTCCGCACGGTAAGCGTATCCGAACCATTTGCGGTTCGCGCGGACGGAGAGAAGCCTGTGCGCTCGCCAATCGTCGCGGCGATCGCCCTGGTGACGCTTGGGAGCGGGATCCTCAACCTCTATTCGCTGACGCATCCCGCCGTGTCCGAGCGGCTCGCGATGCTGTTCAAGGTCTTTCCGCTCGAATTCATCACGCTGTCGCGGTTCCTCCTCCTGGTGCTGGGGTTCGCGCTTGTCGTTTCTTCGCTGAACATCCTGAAGCGCAAACGCCGCGCCCTGCAGGTCGTGATCGTGCTGGCCTCGCTGTCGGCCGTGTTGCACCTCACCAAGGGCGTCGATTACAAGGAAGCCACCCTGTCACTTGTGCTGATCGCGTTGCTCGTCGCCGGCCGGCATCACTTCACGGTGCGCAGTCGGCCCCTCGATCTGCGGCCGGCCGGTCAACGGCTCGGGGTCACGTTGGTGATCGGCCTCCTGTACGGCCTCGCCGGCTTCTGGCTGCTCGATCCGCGCGAGTTCGGCATCAATTTCACGTGGCGTGACGCGATCCACCAGACCTGGCTCTACCTCACGCTGTCGGGCGATCCTCGGCTGGTGCCGCACACCCGGCATGCGGCATGGTTTCTCCAGTCACTCTCGTTGATGACCACCGTGATGGTGGTGTACGCGCTCACCCTGCTGTTTCGTCCCGCCTTGTACCGGTTGAGGACGGTCCCTCACGATCGCAACACCGCGACCGACATCGTCGCTCATTACGGCCGTTCGTCGCTCGACTTCTTCAAGCTCTGGCCCGACAAGTCGTACTTCTTTCTGCCATCGAACCGGGCTTTTCTGGCGTACAGCGTCGCGGGCGGCTTCGCGCTCGTCTTGGGCGATCCTGTCGGGCCAACGGGAGAGATCGAATCGACTGTTCGAGGCTTCTCTGCGTTCTGCGGCGAGAACGACTGGGGCTGTGCGTACTACCAGACGCTGCCGGATTTCCTTCCGACCTATGAACACTGCGGCCTGTCCAGGCTGAAGCTCGGCGAAGACGCGACTGTCGATCTCCAGGCCTTCACGCTCGAGGGCAAGCAGCGAAAGGCGCTGCGCGAGGCCGTGCACAAGGTGGAGCGGCAGGGAATCGAAGTCCGGCGCTATGATCCCCCGATTTCCGACACACTGCTCGCTGAGCTAGAGAGCGTATCGGACGACTGGGTCCGCATCCCCGGTCGGCGCGAGCGTCAGTTCACATTGGGGCGGTTCGAGCAGGAATACATCCGGAAGAGTCTGGTGCTGGTCGCCGCGGATCGCAACGGGACGGTGCAAGGATTCGTCAACGCGATCCCGTCATATCGAAAAGGCGAGGCGACCATCGACCTGATGCGGAGACGCACGTCGGCTCCGAATGGCGTGATGGACTACCTGCTCGTGAAGACCATGACGTCCAACTGGAAGCGCTGCTGCGCTCGGCACGCCAGCTGCGATGGACCTGGGTGGCACTGGCGATCGTGGTCGATATTCTGAGCTACGCGACGCAGGCTGTTCGTTGGAGGTTGCTGCTCAAGCCGGTGGGCCACGTGCAGTGGCTGCACGCCACCCAGGCTATCTACGCGGGCCTCTTCGCCAGCGAGGTGCTGCCCATGCGTCCCGGCGAAGTGCTGCGTGCGTTCTTGTTATCACGTCGGTTAGGGGCCCCGGCCGCCGCGGTGTTTCCGTCGATCATGGTGGAGCGGCTGTTCGACGGCATCTGGCTCGCGATTGGCGTCGGCATCACGGCTGCGTTGTTACCGCTCCCCGAAAGCCTCGTGCGCGCCGGGGATGTCTTGGGAGTAGCGATCGTGCTCGCGACCGTGGTCTTCGCGTACGAAGTCCTGCGAAATCCCACTACGCGCAACGCGGGCATCAGAGACGTCGAACCAAGGCACCTCGGGAGCCTTGTACGATTTCGGCGGCAGTTTCGGGAGATGGGACGCAGACGTGAAACGTATCTCGCGCTGCTCCTCTCACTGGTGCTCCTCGGCGGTCAGATCCTGGCCTTCTGGCTGGTGATGGTCGCCTACGGTTTGGAGGCCCGCATCTGGGTGGGCGCGGCGGCGCTGGTCATCATCCACCTCGGTACCGCCATTCCAAATGCGCCGGCGAACGTCGGCACGTATCAATTCTTTTGTGTTGTTGCGTTGACGCTGTTCGGTGTTGACAAGACACTGGCCACCGGGTTTTCGGTCGTCGTCTTTGTCGTCCTGACGATTCCGTTGTGGCTGCTTGGTTCCTTGGCGCTGGCGCGTAGCGGCGACACCCTTGCCAGTGTCCGCAAACAGCTTCATTTCAAGCCGTCGAATGCCCTGGCGTCACAGTGACAGTCGCGCGGTTCCGCGCAGGAGAGAGAGAGATGATGCACAGGCGATGATAGGGCGTTTGCGTGGGGCGATCATGCCCGCGCTCCTGCTGGCGAATCGGCGAGCGCGCGCACGAACGCCTCCGGCCGTTCCGGCGTGATCAGCCAAGGTCTGGCGCCCGCGCGCTCGATCCACACGAAGCGATCGGTGCGGGACACGTACATGTGCACGATCCCCCGACGTCGTGTCCACAACCAGCCAAACGCGCCCCAGAGTCCGCCCGCTCCGACCCGCATGCGCCACCCGGTCTTCGAGCGCAGCTCCGGTCCATCCATCAGGTGAATCGCTGAGATATTGCTTCGCGGCAGCATGCGACGTTTGAGCGGCCACTCGACCTCGAGTGTCCCCTGGTGCACGACAAAGTGGGTCGGCCGGAAACGAAGCCACACCCAGGCGTAAACCGCGACGAGGAAGAGAGCGGGAGCCACCAACGCCCGTTGCACCACCGCGCCAGCCAGGAACGTGACCGGCAGCGCCAGAAGGCCCACCGTGAGGGCCAGGATGAGCCGAGACATTGGCGCGAGGCGGAAGCGCTGACCGGAACTGGTCATCAAGCGCCCCGGAACGGTGGCGTGGCTCCCTGTGCGCGCGCGACACTCAGGCCGGCAGCGGCAGCGCCGGCAGACCAGGCGTCGCGAAGATCATCTCCGTGATGGCCTTGATGCTCCGGTTGCCGTAGCGGTACGGGATGATGAGCCGCAACGGTGCGCCGTGGCGCGACGGCAGCGGCTGGTCGTTCATCAGCCACGCCAGCATCACTTGTGGATGCCGCAGCGTCGCCAGCGCCTCGTCCACGTAGTGGCGATCCGAGGCGATGAAGCGCGCGTAGTGCACGCCGGGGTCGAGGCCAAGCGTGTCGGCGAAATCACTGAAGCGGACGCCGGTCCATTTGACGATTCCACGCGGATTGGGCGCTCCGCACTGCATGAGGAACGTGCGCGACACCCGTGGCAGCCCCTCCAAATCCGTGAAGCGGAGTGTCCCCACCAGCCTCCCGAGCCCGCGCGTATCCACTTTGATCGCCATCCTCCGATAGTCGAACTCGATCTCGGGCGCCTGGCGATTGGGCGTGCGCCACATCAGCGGGTCCGTAATTGGCCCCGCCGCGCTCTCCGGGTGCTCCGGAGCCGACCCGTCCGGATTGAGCGGCAGCGGAGCCGGAAAGCCCTGGCGACGCGGTCGCTCGACGAGCCGATCCGGCCACGGCTCCTGCGCCTGCGCTGCCTGAGCAGCTGCGGTTGTGAAAGCGTCGGGAACGAGCGCCTCCAGCGACAAGCCGGCAAGCGTGGCCCCCGAAAGGCTGCAAATCGCGTCGCGTCGGGAGATGGCCATGGCTGACCTCCTGTGTGGCACGAAGACGGTATCACGAGTTTGCCCGGTGCGAATCGCTGCGATCACTGGACGACTTAGAATTGAGCCCGCCATGTGGAAGGACCTGTTCGACAAGGGCAAGTGTCTGCTTGGCTTCCACGAGGGCGCATGGCGCTATCGTGGCGCCCGGACCTGTACGCAGGTGCAGACGTGCGTCCGCTGCGGCAACACGACCGAACGGGTCGAGCATCAGTGGGCCGACTGGGGCTACGAGCGCGACGGGCAATGCGATCAGATCCGCCGCTGCCAGCGCTGCGGGGCGGTTGAACGGCAAGTGACGCACAGCTGGGGCGAACCGCACTACGCCCGCGCTGACGCCTGCGATCGCATCGCCGTCTGCGCCAGGTGTCGCGAGCCCCAGGCGCTCGACGTCGTCCACGTTTTCGATACCTGGTCGTACCAGACAGCCGACTCCTGCTCGCAGGTGGTCACTTGCTCACGCTGCTCGGTTACCGGTGCGCCGACGCGCGTCGAGCACGACTGGGGCGCATGGACCCGCAGCGCGTTCTATGAGACGAACGTGCGCGTCTGCCGCCATTGCGGGGAGATGCTGCTCGATGCGCGTGTGTCCGGCGGCGGCCGACCGGTGGCGATGCAGGCGATTGACGCGGACGTGAACCGCGTGATCGCCGCCGACACGGCGCCGCAGATTCGTGCCATTCTGACGCAGGCACACAGCACGCTGCTGACGCCGGCCGCGGACAAGTACTTCGCGTTCGCGTTCGATCAATACGCAGATGATGCGTTTCGACGCGGTCCCCTGACGGCGGCTCGCACGCTGGTGACTCGGTGCCAGGCGAACGGAATCGACGCCACACTCCAGGAGCTCGGACTGGAAGCTCCCCTGCCAACTCCGATGGTCACTCACTCGCCCACTCCCGGTACTCCCGCGCAGCGTAAGCCCGCATCGCGCAGAAATGCGGCCGGGCCGTTGGACAAGCGTCTCATCGGCCACTGGACGAATACGGAGTTTCTTGGACAAGGCACGCCAATGATGATGAGCATCGAGTCGCACTGCGTCTTGGACGGCAGTGGACGATTCGAGTTCGTCGTGCAGGGCAACGACGTTGAAGCGGGCACCTGGACGGCGGGTGGCGGCGAGCTCGTGATGCGGTTCGATGGGGGCGACTCCTTCGTTCGCTCGTACATCGTCGACAGTAGCGGGATGATCTGGAACAACGACAGCCGCTTCCACTTCTGGAGACGCGTCGGCTGATGCCGCGGCCATGCTGAAGGATCTCTTCGACAAGGGAAAGTGCCTGGTCGGCATCCACCAGGGCGAGTGGCAGCTCGACGGCTCGTCGACCTGCTCGCAGACGCGCATCTGCACCGTCTGCTCGACCGACGAGCACCGGACTGAGCACAGGTGGGCCGACTGGAACTACGCGTCGAACGCAGGCTGTGAGCAGAGACGCCGATGCGCACGCTGTCGGGAAGAAGAGACGCGCCTCGAGCACCAGTGGGGTGCCTGGGCCTACGACGAGGCGCACCGGGCGCCACTCAAGGCGTGCGAGCGGTGCGGGCTCCGCGTGTCGCCGTTTCCCCGGCAGGTCGTCGAACAGTCGCCGCGAGATCCCGCCGCGGCGGCATCGGACGGCGAAGAAGGCTTTCAGACCGTTCACGACTATGGCGCGGACGCCGTCGCCTTCGGCCGGGCGCTGCTCGAGGAGGATCCATCGACGCGGCAGGCCTTGTTCGACGAGTGGCTGACCGCTCGGCTGCCCGCTTCGACGATCGAGATGCTGCGGCCGGCGTTCGTCTCCGGTGCCCTCGAATCGAGGCTGCTGGCTGCGTGCATGCTCGCCGAGCCGCACGCGCGCGGCGGCAATGCGCCGCTCGGCGTGGCGATCGGCCAGGCGGTCTGCATGGCCGCGGAAAGCGCGTACCCGGAAACCGGCTCCGCGAACCACCTGACAGTGCTCGGCAATGGCGCTCGAGTGGCCGTGATCGGCTATGACGCGCAGAGTCGATACGAGGACGTGATCCGAGCCGGCCGGGCCGCAACCTCCTGGCTCGACGCGCGAGGTCATAAGGAAGCGCATCCCACCCTTCTGATGTATTGCGTCGACGCCCACCTGCAGCTCGATCAGCTCGAGGAGGCGGGGCGACTGCTCGCGGTGGTCGAACAGCTGCCGCTTCCGGACACGCAGGCCCCCGATCAGCGCCGCCGTGCCGATCTCCGGCGCAAGTTCGATGCGCTCGCCCGACGGTCCGCCACCGAGCTGGCACCGGAACGCGTGGACCCCGACTCAGCGTTCCGCGCCAGCCATGCCGACCTGAAGCAAATGGTCGTGGGGCTCCGCGAGATGGACGAGCGGATGTTCGGCGCCGACAGCCCCTTCCGAGGCATCGTCGACACGCTGACCGGCGACGTTCAGGACGATCCGGCCAATCCGGCTGAATGGCTCCAGCGGACACAGGGCAGTCGTGATGCGTTGACAGAGGTCCTGAGCGGGGGCGCCGGAGAGATGAACGCGCTGCGCAATCGTAATCGCGCCATCAATGCCGCCGAGATCTTCTCGGACCCGACCAAGGGACATGATCCGGCGTCGATTGAAGCGTCTCTCGCAGTGTTGCTGGAGGCGCGGGAGTGGGCGCGCTCACACGACTGCAGCGATGACGAGAACTTTGCGCTCTGGGGCCTGTATCTGTGCTACTCGCGCACGAAACGGGAACCTCAAGCGATCGAGGTGCTCCAGACGCTGCGCGGGCATCTCGAGGCGAAACGGCTCCAGATCGCCGATCCCATGAAGCGAGCCGGCGTGTTCCTCGAGTACCCGTATCTATTCGGCTCGCTCTGCCGGTTGCTGTGCGGAGCGAACCGCGGCGTCGAGCTCCTCGACGCGATGGAGGGTGCCAAAGGACGCGTGCTGGCCGATGCCCTGACCATTCGCCGCGGGCAGGCGGTCGCCGATGCGGCGTTCGCCAGTCCGATCGACGACCTCGTCACGGCGCTCGCCGGAGCAACGGCCCATTACCTGAGCTACTTCGTCGATGACGAGGAGACCTACGCCGTGCTGGTCACCAAGGACGGCGCCATTCACAGCAGGTCGATTGCGCTTGGCAAAGAGCAGCTGCGTGACCTCGCCCGGAGCATCGACCCCAGCCGATGGACCAGGCCGCGCGCGGGGTACTTCGGAAAAGCGGCGGCGGCTCCCGAACGTCTGACGCCGCTCGTTGCGTGGCTCCAGCCGTTTCTCGAAGACGGAACGCTGTCAGCGGGCGACCATCTCTGTTATAGCCCCGACGAGTACCTGCATCTGGTTCCGCTCCACTACGTCCACGTCGGTGGTGTGCCACTGGTGCGACAGCTGTCGGTCTCTCGCATTCACTCGGTGGCCGCGGTCACCGCACTGTTGAACGAGCTGCCGGCCAGACCCACCGAGTTCCTGGCCGCACAGGTTCCCGCGCAGCAGGATCTCGGCGATGCCGCGAAGGTCGCGGTGCTCGAGCGCGTCGCGGAATGGCTGGCGGAACACGCGTCCGGCGTGACGCTGACGCGCGAAAGAGCGACGATCGAGGCGCTGAGCGCACTCGACATGACGAATCGGGTCGTCCATTTCGCCACCCACGGTGTGTTCCCGAAAGACGATATCGAGGGACGGAATCCAAACCCCTTCAAGTCATCGGGCCTCGCTCTCGCCAGCGACGGGCGGCTGCCGTCGCTTGACGCTGCCATCCGAGGAACGTCGATGGAGGGCCTGCTGACGCCGGAACGCGTGCTGACGCTGAATGTGAAGGGGAGCCATGTGACGCTTCAGGCGTGCGTCACCGGGCTGGCGAAGGAAGGAATCGGCGGCGACGCCCTCGGGCTCGACCTCGCGTTTCTCCTCGCGGGGGCGCAAAGCCTGCTGACCACCCACTGGGACGTCTCGGCGCATGCGTCCGCCGATTTCAGCAGGCGGTTCTATCAGAAATGGCTCCTCGAAGGAGCGACACGAGCAGCGGCCTGGCGCGCTGCCATCCTCGAGCTGAGAGACGCGTCGACAACCGGCGACCTACCCGGTGAATACTATTGGGCGGCGTTCAGCTTGTCTGGCGACTGGCGCTAGGAGTCACAGGAGCACGATTCGATGGCAACAGCGAAGGAACGACTCGCGGGCATGGACGACTTTCAGATCGTGCGCGTGTTCGAGGCGTTCGCGCAGCAGTTGATGGCCAGCTCGACGATATCGTTCCCCGCCGTCCAGGCTGGTGTCCCGGCGGCCACCCGCGCGCTCGCGCAGTGGCGGGTTGTCGAAGGGCTGACACCGGAGCAGGCCGAACGGCTCGTCGCCCCGGCCGATGCGGCGCCGCTCGCCCGTCAGGTCCTGGCGCACCTGGCGGACGACCCTGTCTACGCGCCGGCACTCGACGCGTTTCTCGCCTCCTATCGGGACGACGCGCTCGTCGCCGACGTGATCCTGGCGGTAGGATTGGTCGCCTCGATGCTCATGATGGTTGCGTCCACCGCGTTCAAGGCGAAGTTCGGCAATATCGAAATCGAGAAGCACACGCTCGATGCCGGCACCGTCAAGGCGATCCTCGAGCCGTTCGGCAAGCTGATCCCAACCGCGAAGTAGCGCCTTCGGCGGGCCTGCGAGGCGTCGGGCCTATCGGTTACTGCTCGAATCAGATGGCAACGATGAGCAGAATCAGCACGAGAAGGCCGATGATGATCGCCGTCGTCGAGATCGTGACGTTCGACTGGCCACCTGCCAGTGCGTCGTTGACCGATCGGGCCTGAGCCGCAAGGGCAGAAACGTCGGCGTCGTCAAGCGTCGCGACCGCGCTCTCCGCGCGTTTCAGATCAAGACCAACCCCTTCCGCAAGCTTGCGCACCTGTTCCGTTTCGAGCACGCGGCGTATGGCCTCCCGGTCGTCAGCTCTTTGGCGGACATGGTCGGCAATCGCGTGATCGAGGGTCGCTTGGTCTGCCACGTGCTGCTGCTGAGCAGCAACCGGCAGCCATCCAGCGAGAGCGAACAGCACGGCGATGAGGGATGTCCGGATTCGTTCCATGGCGATCTCCGCGTGAGTCGGCCCCGGCACGGGCCGGCTGAAAGAGCGCACCCTTTAGGGTCTGAACTGTCGTAGGCCTGTATCGGCCCGATCACGACGAAGCTACAGACCGCCACCGACTCATGGGACAGGTGAACACGCTCGAGGACAGTGACATCGTGGCCGTCGCGCGCGAGCAGGAGGGCCGTGCCGAGTCCGCAGCCTGGGCTCACCGTTGGCTTCCTGCACGCGCGGCGGCACAGGGCGCGAGGCGTCCCAGCCCGCCGACGAACTGTGGAGGGGCATCCGCGCGCTCCTCTCGACCATGGTGGCGGATCCCGACCTCTTCCGAGCCGCCCTCGAGTACATCGGGACCATCACGCCGGTGCAGGACATACTCCGCCGGCCTGCCAGCAGCTTCTCGAGCTGGCACCTGAGCCACACTCTCCCTCCCGGCAATCGTTTCATTGCCCTTCAAGAAGCTGAGTAACATAGCTGAAGGTGCGATGGTCGGCCTGTTGATGGAGATGGGTATGACTCGAGTCCTTGCGTTCGGGGCACTTGCCGCCTGCGTCTGTGGCGTGCTTGGCGTGGCTGCGCAGCAGCAGCCCGTCTTCCGCGGCAGGGGCGACGCGGTCCGCGTCTTCGTCACCGTGACGGATCGTGACGGCCGGCTCGTCACGAATCTCGCGCGTGAGAACTTCGAAATCCGAGACGAGGGGCGGCCCCAGCCGATCACGCTGTTCGACAACAGTCCTCAGCCGATCCGGCTCATCGTGATGCTCGATGTGTCCGGGAGCATGGAGGGTAACCTGCCGCTGCTGCGTGTGGCTTCAGAGCAGCTCGTGGCCCGCCTCCGCCCCGACGACCTCATGCGCCTTGGCACCTTCGGACACGCGATTGCTATCAGTCCTTCGTTCACAAGAGATCCTCGCGAGCTGCTGGACGCGTTGCCGCGCGCGATTGCGGGCGATGCGCCCACGCGGCTGTGGCGCGCCATCGATGAAGCACTCGATGCGTTCGGAGACGGAAGCGAGGAGCGCCGTGTGGTCCTGGTGCTGAGCGACGGCAAGGACAGCGGCCCGATCGACTTCCGCCAGCGGTACGTCAGCCAAGGGGAGGTCATCGATCGCGCGCGGGACGATGACGTGATGATCTACGGCATCGGCATGCGGAGCCGGTCGCGCCAGCGGCAGGTCGGAATCGGCCCGGGCGGGCTGCGGGCTGCGCTGCTTGCCGATCTGCCAGACCCGGGCCTTGCGCTCGTCGCAGAGCGCACCGGCGGCGGCTATGCCGAGATTCGCTTCGGACAGGATCTCGGCAGCGCCTTTGCCCGGGTCGCTGACGAGCTGCACAGTCAATACCTCATCGCGTTCGCGCCGTCCAAACGCGACGGCAAGGCACACGACATCGAGGTGAGAGTCAACCAGCGGGGATTGGAATCGCGCGCCCGCAAGAACTACGTGGCACCCAAGGAGTGAGTGCGCACGTTGTCGCCGCGGCGGCTCAACGCTTCCGCTCAGCCAGTCTGCCCCTCCGGTCGCGACAAGGCGCGGTAAGCTGAGGAGGTGAGCCGCTGGCCGCACACGCGCACGGGCACTGGTCTCGCAGCGATCGTGCTGCTGGTCACCGCGTCCAGAGCGGTGCCGGAGCAGGGCGAGCTGGATCTGACGGTCGACACACCCGCGTCACTGGCTCCCGCGGCCGAGCGTGTGCGCCGCGTCGATCGACAGCCGCTTGCTGACGCGCTCGCGCGCGCAGGACTCGACGTTCCGTCGGAGATCCGCATCACGCTCATTGCGGAAGACGACCTGCGCGCACGCGCCACTCCCGTGTCGATCGTGGGTCTGGCGGCCGGCTCTCGTAACATCGCGATTTTTCCCGAGCGTATCGGCGCCTATCCGTACGACTCGCTGGAGTCGGTCGTCTGGCACGAGGTCGTGCATCTTGCGCTTGCAGCCGAGGCCGGCGACCAGGCCCTGCCGCGCTGGTTCCACGAAGGTGTGGCGATGTCGGTCGAGAAGGGATGGGGCATCACGAGTCAGGTGCGGTTGGTGCTCGCGGCCGGCGACGGGGCTGGCCTCGCGGACCTCGAGCGTTTGTTCAATTCCGGAACCCAACCGGAGACCGCCACCGCATACCTGCTCGCGGCCGCGCTGGTGTCGGACCTCCGGCAACGTCACGGCGCGGCGGTACCGGGAGCAATCGCCGACCGCGTCGCGCGTGGCGCGGTCTTCGCGGAGGCGTTCGCGCTGGAAACGGGCGAGACGCCAGACGAGGCTGTGGCTCGTACGTGGCAAAGCTACCGACGCTGGACACGCTGGATTCCCGTCGTCACCAGCACCTTCTCGCTCTGGATCGGCATCCTGACGCTAGCGGTCGCCGCCTTCCTGGCCACGCAGCGCAAACGATGGCGGCGCCGGCGACAGTGGGATCTGGAGGAGCTGGGCGTGCGGGACACGCCGCAGTAACTCAGACCTTACCGACGGCGTCGAGTCAGAATCAGGCTGCCAAGCACAGCGGCCGCCGCGAACGCGGCCGCAAGCCACGTCAGGTCTACGAAAGGCACGAACCGCGTGCCCTGATCGGTGATTTCCAGCGCGCCCGCGGGAAACGCACGAACGCCACCACCACCCCCGCCGCCTTCCCCCTGGTGGTCTGGGTGGGGGCCATCCTTCCCAATTCCAAACCCTCCACCGAATCCATACGCTACCTTGGCGACCGGTACGACGGTCTTGCCGTTGACGTGGATCGGCTCCCCGAAGACCGACTTCACGGTCGCCGTTGATCCGAGCGTCTCACCGATCTTCTGGAGCAAGTCCGTAGCGTTCATGTGCGTCCCTCCCTGCCGCAGCATAGCGCGGGAGCTGTCGGCGCCGGCGGGCCCTGGATGAGCCAGGCTGGCGACATCGCCTCAAGCGGTCGCCTCAGAGTGAGGCGCAGCGGCAGATGGGAGGTGCCGGGCTGCGTATAATCAAGGCCCTGAACGTCACTTCCTTCCGCTTGGCGCATCGCCGACGGCGTACTGTGGTTTGGAGCCTCGCGCTCGCGCTGACGGCGCTTGGCGGCTGGGTGATGACGCGATGGACCGATACGGACGTCGCGGGCGGGCGCCCGGCGTACCTCGTCGGGGCGTATTACTACACCTGGTACTACCCCGGACACTGGGCGTCGAACGACTTTGTGGGGCGGCATCTCGCGGAGCCGCTCGAGCCGAGCCTCGGCGAGTATGTGTCCGACGATCCCGCCGTGATCGCCAGCCACCTGAAATGGGCGTCCGAGTACGGCATCGACTTCTTCATCATCAGCTGGTCGCACGCCGGGAGCTTTGCGGACCAGACCGCTCGCAGATACCTGCTTCCCGCCATTGCCGAGACACGCATCCGGCAGGCGCCGACGGTGGAGCTGATGTCGTATGGCGAACGCGATCTGGGCAACGCACAGTTCCGGAAGCGCCTCGCCGACGACCTGCGATTCGTCGGCGAGCACTATCTGAAGCATCCGTCAGCGCTTCGGATCGATGGAAAGCCGGTGCTGTTCCTCTACGTGACGCGAACGCTGCTCGGCGATATTACGTCCTGGCTCGCCGAGGTGCGGCGTATGCTCGCTGCCATGGACGTGGACCCGTTCGTCATCGCCGACGAGGTGTTCTGGCACGACCCCGATCCCGCACGTCTCCGCGCGTTCGATGCCATTACGGCGTACAACGTGTACGACTGGCCGAGAACACGCAACGCCGGCTTTGCACGCGAGTCGACGTTCCTCGCGGACGTCGAAGAGTTGTATGCGCGTTGGCAGGCGGCCGCCCGAGCGGCGGGCGTGCGATTCGTTCCCAACGCGATGCCCGGGTACAACGATCGCGGCGTCAGGCTCGCTGCGGACCATTACGTGATCCCCAGGCGATTGGATTCCATGGCCCAGACCACCAGTCTGTTCGAGCGATCGATCGACGTGGCGCGGCGGTTCGTCGATCCGGCGCTGCCGATGGTGACGATCACGTCGTTCAACGAATGGCACGAATGGACGCAGGTGGAGCCCGCTCGTTTCGCCAGCCGTCGGCCCTCGTCCGATGCGACCGCATTTACCCAGGGGTTTGCTCACGATCCCTACACGTTCGAGTATCTCGACGTGATCAGGACGCAGCTCGGAGACGGGTCTCCTGCGTCCGGACCGCCGCAACGCGAACGATGACGCACCGGCCGTGGTGGCTCGCCGCAGCGGGCTATACGGTTCTGACCCTGCTGCTCGCCAGCCCGCTGGTCAACTACGCGCATCTGGGGGACGCGAGCTACCCGGGCGACGCGCGTCTGCTCGTCTGGACGCTGGCGTGGGATGGCCACGCGCTGCTGACCGGGGCGCCGCTGTTCGACGCAAACATGTTCCATCCCGCCGACCAGGCGCTCACGTGGACCGAGCATCACATCGGCGTGGCGATCTTCGCGCTCCCGGTGTACGCGGCCACGGGCAATCCCGTACTGGCGTATTGGCTGCTCTGGGTGCTCTCGTTTCCCCTCAACGCGCTCGCGATGCACGCGCTCGCCTGGCGCCTCACGCGCGACCATCGCGCCGCCGCCGTGGCCGGCATCGTCTACGCCTTTTGCTTCTTCCGGATGCACCACGGCCACGGACACCTGCAGCTGCTCTGGACCTGGCCGCTCCCCCTGATTCCGCTGGCGATCGAAGGCTGGCTCGGGAAGCCGACGTGGCGGCGTACGGTGCTCCTTACCGCGCTGGTGCTGGTCCAGGCGCTGACGAGCTGGTATCTGGCCGTATTTGCCGCGCTCCTGTCCGTCATCACGGCCGCTGCGCTCGTGAAACGCGGGGAGCTGACCTTCGCGCACGTGCGGCATGCTGCAGCGGCGCTGGTGGTGGCGGCAGGCGTCCTGGGCTGGTTTGCTCGGCCGTACTTCGCGCTCCAGACCCCAGGTATCAGCGAGGCGTTCGAGTCGAGCGCCGATGCGGCTGCCTATCTGCTCCCCCCGGAGAACACCTGGCCGGGTCAGTGGCTGCTCGCACATACGACGTGGAAGCCGCGTTGGATCTGGGGTGAGCAGACCCTGTACGCGGGGAGCGCGGCGATGGCGCTGGCCGCCGTGGGCGCATGGGCGCTGATTCGGAGGCGCACGGTTCGCGGCTGCCGGCTCACCGGTGGCCTGGTCGTCACCGGAGTCGTCGCCCTGCTGCTCTCATGGGGACCGTCAGCGTCGGGGATGGGGCCATTCGACCTCCTGGGCCGGCTGCCAGGCCTGTCCATGCTTCGATCGCCCGCCCGGTTCGCGCTGCTGGTGATGCTTGCCCTCGCGACGCTCGCGGCATATGGGGCGATGCATGTGCTGATGCGATACGGCAGCAGGGGCGTCGGCCTGATCGCCGTATCCGCGGCAGCGTTCCTGGCCGAATCGTTTCTCATCGACTTTCCCGGCGGCAAGCCG